>Ga0272448_1000206_pt1 | contig 91277 bp, 74 predicted proteins | sample YNPCB0191_FD_202220 | JGI IMG/M metagenome (GOLD analysis project Ga0272448, IMG submission 202220) | Hot spring sediment microbial communities from Yellowstone National Park, WY, United States - YNP-CB-019-1 | ecosystem: Environmental > Aquatic > Thermal springs > Hot (42-90C) > Sediment... | reverse complement strand
GCCTTTTGCGACACTGTTTTTCGGCCACATGACGAGTGCCTTCTTCTCATTTGCGGCGTTTTATGTGATCTGGAGACTCAATGCTCATCGCCAGCCCCTCTCTCTGACAAAGAGAGGGGAGCATCTCTCCCCCGAGAAGAGTGAGGAACATGGTGAGGGCAGGTGGCTTTTGCTTGCCGGGCTCATGGCAGGGCTGGCAGCGGTCGTCGAATACCCCAACGCTCTCATCGCTGCGCTGTTTGCTATCTATGCCCTGGCAATGGTGGCAGATAGACGACGCGTCATCTTCTATCTGGCCGGCTTGTTGCCACCACTTCTGCTTTTCATGGCCTATAACATGGCCGCCTTCGGCGGGCCGATCAACCTCTCCTACTTCTACTCGCCGACGGTCCAGAGTCTGGGTCTCAATAAGACACGGCTACCCACTCTTGCCGGCCTGTGGAGTGTTACGTTCGGCCCGCGCGGCCTCTTTCTACTGTCACCGGTTCTGCTCCTGGCCATTCCAGGTCTAGGAGCGATGTTCCGCCGGCCGAATCTCCGACGTGAGGCCGTTCTCTTCAGCCTCATCACGCTTGGCTTTGGCACCCTTGCCTGCCTGTACTACGATCAGCTTGGCGGGGTGCCCGGGCCACGTTATCTTATTCCCTGCCTGCCCTTCGCCGCCGCCAGCATCGCCTTCACCCTGCCTCGCTGGCGAACGCCTTTTGTCGTTCTCTCTGCCGTCAGTGTGGCAATGATGCTAACAGCAACCGTCGCCAATCCCATGGCGCCGATGAACGTCGCCAATCCTCTTCTGGACTATTGGCTGCCAGCCCTTGTCAGGCGTCAGGTCGTACCGACAACCGTCTATCTGCGTTTTGGCCTGCGCAGCGCCGCCAGCCTGGCCTTCCTGGTTGCCGTCCTGGCCATCGGCGGGCTCGGCTGGGTTGCCTGGCTGAGCAAGGGAGAGCGCAGGTGGGGTGTGGTGCTCAACATCTGTCTCATCGTTGCTGCAGTGACCTACGTGATGATCGGCCTTCCCGTTGATGTACGTCATCCACTCATCATTCCCACAAGTATGATAGGGGCTGTACCATGAGCGTTGTTCGGCCATCATCGCGACGGGCTCTCAACCTGCACGGCAGTATTGACCGGGAGATCGTGACCGTTCTGGCGATCCTGGCTGCAGCATACACCGTGCGTCTGCTGCTGGCTGCCCAGGATCGCGTTATCCGCTGGGACGAGCCCGATTACCTGACGCTAGGCATCAACCTATTCTCAGGTCGTGGCTACACTACGGGCGTTGTTCCTGAGTTACACTATACACCGCTCTTTCCGATTGTCAGCGGCCTGTTCTATCTTGTGCTACGCAACGCCGAGTTGGCCAGCAATGCCGTCTACATCATCGCCGGCACATTGCTCATCATCCCTATCTATGCCATAGCCCGCCGCATCTATGGACGATGGACGGCAACGTTCACCGCTTGTCTACTTGTCGTCTATCCCGCCCTGTCGGCGTCCGTCCTTTACTGGGGTACGATGACCGAACCACTCTATGTCCTGCTTGCCTATGCCGGCTTCTATGCAACATTGCGTGCGATTGAGGACAACCGGCTCTCCACCTACCTTGCCGCCGGCGTCCTCTTCGCCCTGGCCTATCTCACCCGCCCTGAGGCGTCGGTCACCTTTGCACTCATGTTGGGTTATCTCACCGTAACCAGACTTATGCAACGCCGGCTCTTCACTCGCTCAACGGTTACACGCCTCTGCGCCATAGCACTGGCTTTTGCCCTCGTTGCAGCGCCATACCTCGGATTTCTTTATGTCAAGAGTGGGCGGCTGCTGCTTAGCGGTAAACTCGGCCTCACCTATGCCATGGGGCAGGCCGTGCTCAACAAAGACCCCGCCGAGTACGATCGCCTCATCGCCAGCCTGGATACAACCGGTCTGGAGATCATCTGGTATTCGCCCGACCGCTTCAACTACAGCGTTCTTGATGACTTTCTATCTAATCCGGTTGCCTTCGGGCAGCGAACACTGGCCAATATGCATATCCTGTCGGGCCAGATATTCAGCCACACGATCTTCCCCACCTTCTTGGGCATACCTGTCCTACTGGGCTTAATGGATGTAGCCTGGGATCGCCGCAGGTTACGCCGCGAAGCATTTCTTCTCACAATTGTCGCTGCACCTATGCTATCATTCTTGCCCTTCCATATCGAGATTCGCTTTTTTGCCCCGGCGTTCCCTGTGCTCCTGATGTGGACAGCCCACGGCTTGGCTGCCATTGGTCGCTGGGTGGTTGAGTCATGGCGATGCATGCAGCCAGAGGTCGGTAGTGAGACGCGGCAGAGACACTTGTATGCAGCACTATCTGTGCTACCGCTTGGTCTCGTCCTGGTCTATTTCTGCGTCGTTATACCGACTGTCGTTTTATCGGGACAGCGCAGCCTAGACTGGACGCACAAAGACGCCGGGCTATGGCTGAGGCAACATGCAGCGCCAGATGCCACGATCATGACCCGCGACCTTGCCATCGCCGTCTACGCCCAACGTCCGTGGATCCCCTCACCCAATGCAGACTATGATCATGTAATGGTCTACGCCCGTTATCACAATGCTGATTACTTCGTCATTGATGAAAACGAGATCACAACCTTGCGCCCTCAATTAGGGCCCCTGCTGAACGAGCAAGACCCGCCGCAGGGGCTCATTTATCAAGAGACATTCAGCAATGGAAAACGCCGGACAATCATTTACCGCATCCCGTAAGATTCTCTTAGTCAATCCGCCAAGTCCTGCTGGCCTCACCGCCAACCGTGAAGGCGCCGGCGGCTTGGGCGCGTGGAGCCCAGGCTACGGGGGGTTCATCTACCCACCCCAAACATTAGCCACAACTGCTGCGGTACTTCGTCTGGCGGGATGGCACGTGCGTCTTGTAGACGCCGCTGGCGAGCGGATCAATACAGAAGCCGCGCTGCAGCGCGTGAAGGCTCAACCGGAAACTCTCATTGCCATTCTCATTGCACAGCTTTCACTGGAAAACGATCTTGCTTTTGTCAACAGCTTGCGCGTCGCCGTCCCCCAGGCACGCCTGATAGCCATTGGCACCAGTATGCCATTCATCGAGGCCCAAATTCTGGAGCGCACCGACGTTGATCACGTTGCCATTGGCGAACCCGAGGGCATCCTCTTGCCCCTCTGCCAGGTACTGATTGGCGAAAGCTTTGTCCGCCGTGTCCGCCGCAGTGTAACGGCAGCAGATGTCAACGCGTCAAATCTTGACCAATTTGGCCGACTCAAAGACCTCAATGCCCTGCCTTTCCCGGCTTGGGATCTCGTCCCCTGGCAACAGTACGGCTTTCTGACCATCTCGACAAGCCGCGGTTGTGACGACACCTGTACATTTTGCCCCTATGTTGTGGGGCAGGGTCGCAAGCTCCGCTCGCGTCACCCACAGCAGGTAGCAGACGAAATGGCCTGGCTGGCGACCACATTCCACCCGGCGCGGGTGATCATCCGCGACCCGGTGTTCGCGTGTGACCGTCAGCGGGTGGAGGCTATCTGCCGCGAGTTAATCGCCCGCAGAGTCAACCTGGCCTGGGAATGTGAGTCGCGACCGGAGCATTTCAGCGAACCACTGCTCCGCCTCATGCAGCAGGCGGGATGCACAACGATCAAGATCGGTCTCGAGACCACAAGTGAGCGCATACTGCGCACACTGTGGCGCATCCCGCCGCATGGCTCCGCCCATGCCTATATGGAACGTACGGCCAGCATCGTCGCTACCTGTCATGACCTGGGCATGGCGTGTCGTGTCTTCGTGATGACCGGACTGCCGGGCCAGACCGATGAAGACGTCAACCGAACGATTGCCTTTCTGCACAAGATCAAACCCACAGTCGTGCATGTTAAGCCTTTCCACCGCTATCCAGGCCTGGCGATACCCCTCGCCGATGCAGTGGAGGAACGCAGACGCGGCGAGCAGCAAGCGCACATGATCAGAGAGGCTTTCCCCCGGCAAGCGCCGCCCGCCTCTTCGAACCCACTACGCCGGGCCCGCCGTTGGCTGGCCAGGAGAATACTGTAATGAGAGCACTTGTTACCGGCGCAACCGGCTTTGTGGGGGCAGCGCTGGTGCGCGAGCTCGTTGCCGACGGCATAGATGTGCATGCCCTGATTCGCGCCAAAGCCGACCTGCGCAATTTGGCCGGGCTCAATATTGGCCTGGCAATCGGCGACATCGGCGATGGGCAAAGCATCCGCGCCGCTATGGCCGGCTGCGATTGGGTGTTCCATCTGGCAGCTTACTACAGCACCAAAGAAGGCGATGCTGCCACCATGTACGCGGTCAATGTTGATGGGACAAAGAATGTTCTGCAAGCGGCTCGTGACCTGGGGATTCGGCGCTTTGTCCATTGTAGCACCATCGGCACCATCGGCCGGACAAGCGACGGCAGCCTTCCCAACGAGGAGACGCCTTTCAATCTCTGGGCAACCGCCAGCCATTATGTTCGCTCGAAATATCGGGCCGAGCGTGCTGCACTGGAAGCCGCGGCGGCGGGGCTGCCTGTTGTCGTCGTCAACCCCTGCGCGCCGATTGGCCCCCGCGACATCAAGCCGTCGTCCTCCGGCCAGCGCGTGCTCGACGTCCTCAATGGCAGGTTGCCATCATACCTCGAAGGGGGAATCAACCATATCGCCGTGCAAGATGTCGCACGTGGCCTCATCCTGGCCGCTCAGCGCGGTCGCATCGGCGAGCGCTATATCCTGGGCAACCGTAACCTGATGTTAGAAGACTTCTTGCACCTGGTGGAGAAGGCTGCCGGCATCCGCGCCCCCCGTCCGGCCCCCCGCCGTAGTCTTTTCTCCTTCCTTGCCTCCAGACCAGCCGACAGCGGCCACAAGCCGACTGCCCTCATATGCGATTGCCGCAAGGCAATCACCGAGCTTGGTCTGCCGCAAACCCCACTCGACATCGCCTTCTCACAGGCCGTGACTTGGTTCCGAGAGAATGGATACGTAGGCCGTCGGCGAAATTGATTTGTGGCGACCTTTGCGGTATACTGTATAGTGTCATGAACGATGAATCATGCCCATCAACAGCAACATAATCATTCAACTATAGAGATGTCGGTCGCCTTGATGCGCGCCACTACTGCTTGCGCACAAGCTGCATCAATAGACGGAAGAGGCACGGCATTGATGAGAAGGAGCCGCTGACCGACATCTGGGCAGATATCCACAGACTCAAGCATCGTCGCGATCGCGACTATCACCCGTGTCAGTTGCCCGATGGTCTGCTCGAACGGATTATCTGCCTGTGTACGAATCCAGGCGATGTGGTACTCGATGCACTGGCTGGCACAGGTACATCGGCTGTCGTCGCTGCCCGACTTGGACGACGATATGTCGCGATTGATATCGACGCGACATATGTGCAGATCATGCGTGACAAACTCGCACAAGTCGAACAGATCGGATACGTGCAACGCCAGAGCATAGCCAGGAGACGTCCTGCCTACACGAAGAAAGCTCTCCAGCTAGAGCTACGCGATATCGCCAGCCAGCTTGGCCGCCTGCCAACACCTGAAGATGTCCAACTCTACAGCAGCTATGAACTGAGCGCCTTCTTAGAGGCTTTTCCGACATGGGGGAAAGCTCTAAAAGCCGCGAAACTTGTGACGCCTAGACGGCGGCGGGTGGTTGGCGCGCAGGCGTGATTTCGAACGGCTGGTCAACGAATGTCACTATTTCGTCAATCTGCGGCATCTCGATATGCTGGAAGCTATTGTCACTCGGCATCTACCACGACGCTACGTCCGATAATCGTTCGTGGCGTCTGACCCCATCACCATCGGTGGAGGCACAACCTCGTGCGTTGGCACGTCAAATGGGCAATCCTACGAGCTCTCATGGAAATGTCAAGTCTACCTGTCATTGGCCGTCTGTGTGTCTGGCTGGCCGGCTTGCCCCTTGGGCCATACAAGGATAAGCGCCCACTCGCCCACATTAGCAGCAAGCCCTACATCTCACCGCGGGCACAGATCAAGTGTCCAGGTCTGCGCGTATCCCCGGGTTGCTTCATAGACGATTATGTGACCATCTACGCCCACAGTGACGGCGGAACTGTCACCCTGGGGCGTGGCGTCCACCTCTACCGGGGAACGATCGTCGAGGTAGGTGCCGGCGGTAACGTGAGCATCGGCGATAACACCCATGTTCAGGCCGGCTGCCACCTGAAGGGTTTTTTGCGCGACCTGCGCATCGGCGCCAATGTGCAGCTTGCTCCCCACTGCGGGCTCAGCCCCTACGAACACACAATCACAGATATTGCGCGTCCAATCATGGCACAGGGTATCGAAAGCAAGGGTGACATCGTTATAGAAGATGACGTGTGGCTGGGTCTGGGCGTCAATGTCCTCGATGGCGTGACAATCGGCAAAGGTGCCGTGATCGGTGCCGGCGCAGTGGTCACCAAGAGTGTCCCACCCTATGCCATTGCCGTTGGCGTTCCGGCTCGTGTCACAGGGATGCGCGGCCAAAAACCAACGAGTGATCACGCAAAGGTGCACTCAAACGCAGAGGCAGGATAGGGAGTGATCAGCAAACGGTTGGTTGGCGCGCTTATCATGAGTGCGACCGGCTTCCTGGCTGTGCTAATCACCGCCGGATCGGCGAGCATCACCTGGGACGAGGCCATCTATATGCGCACAGCCCGCCGCTATATGACATGGGTAGATATCGTGCGTCGCAACCCGGCAGAGGCTTTCAACGAAGCGACAATGACCGAGTATTGGCAACCGGCGGTACCGCAACCCAGCGGAGCCGGGCGCGTCGAGGACATTCATCCGCCGCTGATCAAGTTTGTCGCGGGCTTATTATGGCGCATGTCGCGCGGGCTTGTCGGCGATCTGGTTGGCTTTCGGCTGGCCAGCGCTATCCTTTTCGGCCTGGCGGTAGGCACGCTCTTTTTGTGGCTGAGCGAGGTCTATAGTGTGTCGGCAGGACTGGCCGCTGCTCTCTTTCTTGGGGTGATGCCGCGCTACTTTGCTTACAGTCACCTCCTTGCACTCGATGCACCCCTGGCTGTTCTGTCGCTGATCACAACATACGTTTACTGGAAAACGACTGACCGGCCCGGACTGCACTGGTCAATCCCATTCGGCTTGGCGTGGGGGCTGGCTCTGGCAAGCAAGAACGGCGGTTGGCTCTTGCCGCTGGGATTGGTGGGCTGGACGCTCCTGTACTATCGAACGTGGATGCATGGCCTGCGCCTCATCCTGTCAGCCCTGGTGGCCGTCAGCGTCTTCGTCGTCTCTTGGCCGTGGCTCTATCAGGACACGATCGGTCGCCTGTCTGAATTTGCTAGCTTTGCCTTTCTGGGTCATGCCGGCTTGCTGAACCAATATACCTATTACCTGGGACAGATCTACCAGCAGACGCCGTGGCACTATCCGCTGGTCATGTCCGCTGCCGTTCTGCCCTCGACCGTTTTGCTCGTGCTGGTTGTCGGCGTGGCAACAGTCATCGGCGACGGACAGACAGCGCGCACGGGCTGGCTGCTCACACTGAGCGCTCTTGGGCCGATGCTGCCCTTTCTGCTGGGGCTGGTGGCTGCCTATGATGGGGAGAGGCTCTTCTTGTCATCATTTCCGTTCCTGGCAGCTCTGGGCGGCATAGGACTCGCTCGCAGCAGCGATACGCTCTGGAATTGGCTGTGGCGACACCGGCCTCAACTCGTCGCCCACCGCGATAGCTCGACTGTGCGGGCCGCTCTCACCGGGATTGTGGCCCTCATTATCGCCATCCCGCCAGTGGGCTCAATTGTGCATCTTCATCCGTACGAGCTCGCCTACTATAGCGAGTTAGTCGGCGGCATCCAGGGAGCGGTACGGCTGGGGCTGGAAACAACCTTCTGGGCAGACGGCTATCAGGGTGTCCTGGATTACGTGAACCAAAACGCCGGTGCTAATGCCACCGTTTGGGCCGATGCCTATCAGGTTTTGTGGGCATATCAGGATATTGGTCGGCTGCGCAAGGACATTTTTGTCCCAGGAGCCGACATGCCGGAGCCGACAGGCGCGGACCTGGCAGTTGTGCAGACCCGGCAGTCACGGTATTTCCCGGCAGTGGCCCGGCTGATGCAATCGCGTAGTCCGGATATGGTTGTGCAACGCGACGGCGTACCGTTGGTTATGGTCTATCGAGTGCGCTAAACGAGATGTGGATACGGCAAAGGAACGAAGCGATGGGCAAGAATTGGCCACATTGTTTGAGGTTAACGAATGCAGGATCAATCCTGCCAAGACGATCTGCCTGTGCCTCATTCCCGGGCCAGGAAGGTGTACCCTCGCGGCCGTGCGGCAGCGCCAATCTACACTGTTTCTGTCGCTGGCTAATGCCCGTTCTATCGGTGATGGCCGTGCTGCTGATCCTTGCTCTTGGCGCGGTAACTGCACTCGCCGATACGACACCAACGCCAACACCGCACTACTGTGTCTTCTTGCCGATCATCGTGAAAGACAATGCACCGGCCCAGCCGGTTACCGTGACCTTCCAGTACGGCAACAATAACTACATGGGAGTCACCGATACGTATATCAGCAGCTATGGCGACCCCTATGCGCCGCACGGCTACGAGCCGATTCTGGCCGTGCGCTGGCAGCGGTCGCAGGTTGCCGATGCCGAGGCAGGATTGATGAGGTTCGACCTGACATCAATCCCTGCGTCGGCGCTTGTCCAATCTGCCACTTTGAAGCTATACGTAACCGATCGCACCAATGTCAACCCAATGACGCTTTCAGCCTTTGGCGTGCTGCGTCCCTGGGCATTAGCAGAGGCTAACTGGTACAGTGCAACACTGACCAGCGCCTGGGCGGCTCCCGGCTGCAATGGCATCGGCAGCGATCGCCAGGGCCTGGCAACCTCCAGCGCCGATCTATGGGATGTGGGCATGTGGATCGAGCTCCCCGTTACCCCACTCGTACAGGAATGGGTGCACAATCCGTCTGTCAACTATGGCCTTGCCCTCAAGCCGACCGGTACATCTGCGACGCCATCGGTGCGCTACGAACTGGCAGCATCCTTGTACCCAGACACAGCCCTGCGACCAATTCTTACCGTTACCTACATCTTGCTGCCACCCTCACCGCCGACGGTCGCCCCGACCACGGCGACACCCACGCCCACGCCAACAACGCCGTCGGGTTTGCCGACACCCACGGCCACGGCCAGCCCAACGCCATCGCCGACCTGGACACCCCTGCCCTCATGGTGGAGCACAAACTACAGCTATCGCCGCCGTCTTCTCGTGCAGGCAGCAGATGGCTATGCCATCGCTGCCGGCTATGCCGTGTCGCTGACACTTGACACCGATCAGCTCATCGCCGACGGCAAGCTGCGACCAGACCGGCGCGACTGGCGGATCGTGGCCTGGAACGGCCTGACGTGGATGGAGCTTGACCGCCACGTCGTCTCGGCCCGCGAGACATGGTTCTCGACGGTGCGGCCGATTCCCAGCGATGCCGGCGATGATCTTTATTACGTCTACTACGGCAACCCGCAAGAGAATACAGAACCTCGAGACGACAAGAATAACATCTACGCCTTCTACGATGACTTTGATACGTATGATGCTAACAAATGGCCGTGGCCTCCGCCGACCGGTGTTGAAGTGAGCGGCGGAGTGATCACCGTCACGGCCTACAACCCATCGGGTGGCCCGGCCGATAGCTGTCCGGGAGCGTATGACTGTATGCTCAGCCGCCAGACGTTCGGTTTGGGCTATCAGGTGGAGGAACGCGCTCGCCATCCCGATTATGTTTATGGCAAGTATCATGACGCAGATCAAGGCTTCTCTGACGATGGGCACACCAACGAAGCCAAGATGCGCAGTTACAATGTTGCCCAGTTTCAGCGCGTCAACCGCGATGGCACCGCCAGCGTGGTGATGCAGTGCTGCAAGCCAGCCAATACCGACTGGCACATCTTTAGGGTCACCCGACTCGACGCTAGCCGCATTCTTTTTCAGGTTGATGACAGTCCTGTTGACATCAGCACAACCCATCTACCGCTCATACCGTTGTCAGTTCACATTCGCGCCTACTCGAGTGAACCCTTCGAACCATCGCGTAATGTCGTGGACTGGATCAAGGTACGACCCGTCGTAGCGGTGGAGCCCACCGTGACTTGGGGCAGCGAAGAGATGGCAATTTTCACACCATAGGAGCAGGTTGAGATTTCCGGAGTCTGGGGCAGACTTTGGAAATCTCAACGACATCATACCAAGCGGAGAGCTTAATGAACCTGGCCGAGTACTACGACGATTACTGGCGACTCCATGGCGACAACTTTGACATGAGCCGCCTGCAGATCATCGCCGAGCGCGTTCACAAAGGCGATGATGTCCTTGAGGTAGATTGTGGCCCCGGTGTCCTGGCATCGCTGCTGGTCGCTCGCGGCGCCACGGTGCAAGGCACAGATCTGTCACAGGTCGCCGTACAGCGCGCTATCGAGAAAGGCATTCCCTGTCAAAGAGTTGATTTGGACTGTGAGCCGCTGCCGTTCGCCGACAACAGCTTTGGCACCGTCATCTCGAATTCGGCAATTGAGCATCGTTTCTTTTCGGAGAAGTCGCTGGCCGAGTGCATACGGGTACTCAAACCCGGCGGCACCTTTATCATCTGCCTGCCCAATACCGCCCACTGGATTTGCCGTCTGTGGCTGCTCTTTGGACGCTTTCCCTACGTGCGCAACTCGCCGATTGACGAAACGCATCTACGCTTCTTCACCGTTCACGAGGCAAAAGCACTCTGTACCAAGTATGGGGCACGCGTCATCGCCACCGACGGCCATGCCAGCCTGTGGGTGCGTGGTTTCTACCCGCGAATTTTGCGCTGGCCGCCGCTGGCAGCGATTTACAACCGACTGGCCCGTGTCTACCCGTCTCTCTTCGCCCGCGACTTCGTCTTGGTCTGCCGGAAGGAGGCGCGGGCCTCATGAACATCGGTCGGCAGGTTTCACATGGTGTCTTTTGGGTCGGCGTTTCGACGCTAACAGCACAGGGGCTGGCCTTTCTAACGTCACTGGTTTTGATGCGTATCCTTCCGCGCTCGGACTTTGGCCTCATCGCCATGGCCACGCTGGCCATCAACGCCCTGCAGTTGTTCCGCGAATTCGGTTTCGGCGCTGCGCTGGTGTATCGCAAAGACCGTGTGCATGAAGCAGCAGACACGATGTTTGTTCTGCTCTTTGCCATCTCTCTAATCCTTTATACTATCGCCTATGTTACTGCTCCGGCAATCTCTATGTTTTTCAACCCAACGGTAGACCAAATCACCCAACGTCAGGAACTGACGCAGATCCTGCGCATCCTGGCGCTGATCATGGTCGTTGGCTCACTGGGGCAGGTTCCATTGACACTGCTGGCCAAACAGATGGCATTCAAGCGTCGGCTGCTGCCTGATATTGTGCCGGAGGTCATCAAGGACACGGTGACCATTGGCCTTGCCCTTAAGGGCTTTGGTGTGTGGAGTCTGGTCATCGGCCAGATCGTGGACATCACAATGACGACCATTCTGGCCTGGGTGGTTGCACCACTGCGCCCACGCCCGGCTTTCCATGCAGGCATCGCCCGCGAGATGTTTGCCTACGGCAAGCACATTCAGGGCAGCCAGATTCTGATCTTCCTCATCACCAATCTGGACAACACATTCGTCGGTCGTCTGCTTGGTGAAGATTCTCTGGGTGTTTACAGTCGAGCGTTTAACCTGTCGAACCTGCCGGCCACACATATTACCCGCCTGGTCGGGCAGGTTATGTTCCCGGCTTTATCGAAGGTGCGGGACAATCTGGACGATCTGCGTCGTGTCTTCCTGCGTGCAGTTAAATACGTCTCGCTGGTCAGTGTACCACTGGGGATCACGATTTTCGTCTTTGCACCACCCTTTATGGACATCCTTTATGGCGCCAAATGGAAAGACGCCGTCGTGCCTATGCAGTTGCTCGTTATCTACGGCGTGATTCGCTCTATTGCTGCCAACATGGGTGACGTATACAAGGCCGGCGGCAAGCCGCAGTGGCTGGTATGGATTGCCATTTGGCGGCTGACAACGATGCTGGTTTTCCTGTACCCGGTCACCGTCACATACGGCATTGTTGGCGTCAGCGCCCTGTCGGCAATCGTAGCCATTGTTGATTTCGTTATCTCGACGTTCCTCGTCAACCGCATCGTCAAGACCGGCTTCGGCGATTTCGCCCGCATATTGGCACCGATTTTCGCCATGTCGCTTGTCGCCGTGGCCGTCGCACGACTCGTCTTCGCAGCGATCTACGACCTGTACCCGCCCTTCGCACTACTCGTGGCCGGGGCGGCCATGGTCGCCGCCTATGCCGTCATTGTGTTGATCGTTGACGCCGAGGTACGCCAACGTCTGCTCAGCCTGTTGAGCGAGGTGCCCATTGGCACGCGACTCTTACGCAAGCTGGGCATCCAGCCCCGGATCATTGCTCCGGTAGATCAGCCATGAACGTCGTCATGGTCTCGCCTGTACGCATGAATCCCTACGTCAACCTGCTCGCCCAGGCACTGGAGCAGGTAGAGGCAGACGTAACCTGCTCTTTTGAGGAAGCGTTGACTCCCGCCGTGGTTGCACACTGGCGAGGGCGGGCAGACGTACTGCACATGCATTGGGTAGAGCTGTACTATCGCTCATCGTCACTAACAGGATCGGCGCGCAAGCTGGCAACTTTCCTGTTAGCGCTCATGCAGGCACGCCGCGCCGGCATCTCACTCGTGTACACAGCTCACAACGTCCATCGGCATGACGATGGAACATACCTTGACCTGGTAGCCGATGCCTTGCTCTATCGGCTCGTTGATGCTGTGCACGTGCACGATGCCGAGGCTCAAGCCCAGCTCATTCTGCATCACAGGCCGCGACGAATCGCCGTCATTGCCCACGGCAACTATGTCGGTGTCTATCCCGACACCTGCACAAGGGAAGATGCGCGCCAACGTTTTGGCTTTGCCCTGAACGACACCGTCTTCCTTGCCCTGGGGCAAATTCGCCCTTACAAGGGGCTGGACGATCTGATTGTCGCCTTTCGCCGTCTTGAGGGTCGGAATCTACGCCTGCTCATCGCCGGCCACCCACACGACAAGACCTATGGCGAGAGCCTAGCAAAACAGTGCAAAGGCGACGAACGCATTCGCCTTGATCTTCGTTATGTCCCTGACGATGAGCTGCAATACTACCTGCGCGCCGCCGATATCTGTGTTCTGCCTTATCGCTCGGCCACAACATCAGGCGCCGCGATTCTGGCCTTCTCGTTCGGTGTGCCGATTATTGCCCCGGACAGGGGACCTTTCCCCCTTCTGGTGACCGACGAAAGCGGTCTGCTGTACTCTGCACAACCAGGAGCGCTACAAAAGGCATTGGCTGTGGCCACAAGGCTCGACCTCAAACGTGCCGGTGCTGCAGCACTGGCCGTTGCTGCGACGCTTGATTGGCAGACCATCGCTCGCCGGCACCTGGACGTGTACAAAGGCCTAATCCGGCAGCGTTGAAGCTCTCTCGGGTAGATTTCAGGAGCAGCCCAATCTGGCGACGGGCATCTGATGACCGACTACTATGCTAAGCGGATATTCGATTCTCTGTTTTGCGCCTGGGCCGTGGCGCGACATCTGGCGCAGCCGGCACCAGATCATGAGCCGCCTGGCGCGCACCAATACCGTCCTGTGGGTGGAGCCACGACTCTCACTCAGGGCCACCTGGCGCCAGCGCGGCCGCATCCTGTCATGGCTGCCGCGTGTAGAGCATGTGCGCGATGGTCTATTCGTCTTTCATAACCCTGCCCTGCTACCGGCCAGCGGGCCACTGGGCATTGGCCGATTATCGGCCAGGCTACATCGCGCGCTGGTCAGGCACACCTTGCAGCAACTGGGCATGACGCGACCGATCCTGTGGTTGTATCTACCCGACATGGCTGCTATAATAGGACAGTATGAGGAGCGGCTGGTCATCTATCACGTCATTGACGAATACACGTCGTACGCCGGTATGCCGTCATCCTATATCGAGACAATGCGGGCACAGGAAAAACTCCTTCTGCAACAGGCCGATGCTGTGATTGTCACGGCCCCCGCCTTGCTGGAGAGCAAAAGCCGGTTCAGCAGAAGTGTTTACCTGGTACCGAACGCTGTGGACTATGACGGCTTTCAGCACACGCTGGCCGGCGCGTTGCTGCCGGTGGAGATGGCGAGGCTGCCACAGCCTGTCATCGGCTACGTCGGCGCAATTAACGACAAGCTTGACTATTGGCTACTGGCCGATCTGGCTGCCAGTCGCCCCGACTGGACGCTGGCCATGGTCGGGCCGGTTGACGTGCGCACCGGCGACGATGTGGCCGGTCTGGCCACCCTGCGCGGCCGGCCTAATGTTCATTTTCTGGGGACGGTGCCGGTTGAGGATGTGCCACGCTATATTGCGGCCTGCCAGGTGTGCCTGCTGCCCTACAAGGTGAACGAGCGCACCCGCAACATCAGCTCGCTCAAGCTCTACGAGTACCTGGCCTGTGGCAAACCGGTGGTTGCAACCGACATCCCGGCTGCCCGCGAAGCACAGGATTGTGTACGCATCGCCGACAGAGATGATTTCGTTGTAGTAGTGGAGAAGGCTCTGCTGGACGATGAGCTGACTGCCGGGCGCCGCCGTCGTCTTGCGGCTGCCAATACGTGGGATGATCGAGTAGAGCGTATCTCAGCAATCATCGCCCAACTGCTGCAAGGCCATCAGAGCAAAAGCTGACTATTGTGCAAAGCGGTGCCTCACACGGGAGTTAATCATCTTGGAAACCGATCTGTTTTACTATCTTCGTGCCATCCTGCGCTGGTCATGGGTCACGGTCATTTTGGTCGCTGCCTGCGCGGCGGCAATCGTTTACACGAATGCCAACGTTCCGCTTGAGTATGAGTCTACGGTCAAGCTGGAGGTTGCGGCTCCAGAGCCGGATGAGGTAACCTTGTTCAGTACGGTCCGCACAGGCGCCACACGTGACGAGATCAGCGCCGTTCAGGCTGATTTCGCAGGTATTGTACGCGGCGCCATCACGGCTAAGATGACGATTGACACCCTGGGCTTGAACATGTCGGTGCAGGATTTCCAGGACAAGGTCTACGCTGAGATCCCACCCCTCTCGGACTATGTCTATGTGCATGCCCGTGCCGATAACCCACAGGACGCTGCGACCATCGCCCGCGTGCACACAGAGAATTCCCTGAAATATTTCGGGGAATCGCGGGCCAAGACAACAACGGTGCGGCGCGACTTCATCGTCCAGCAACTGCAAATCGCGGCCGCTGACCTGACGGCCGCCCGCGATGCACTGCTGCGCTTTCAGACGAAGAATGGCACCGCCGACTTGGCACGCGACATCCAGCAACTGCAGGATACGCTGCGCAGTCTGCGCCTGGACCGCGATCGCGACGCGGTGGAAATCGAGCGGGCGACCGCTGCCGCCAACTATTTCTCCGCTCAAGCACAGAAAGCGACTACTGACAATGATACGGCGGCGGCAAGCAGCTATCGTTCGCTGGCAGCAGCCAATCAGGCTACCGTCGAAGGCATGCGCTCGGCAGTGACACGTCTGAACGAGCTGATCGCTCAGCGCGAGAATGAGCTCCTGTCGCTGGTGAGCCTAAGCGCCGAGTATGACCGCATTCAGACCGATCTACAGCGGGCAACAAACAACTACAACTTTCTGCAGAGCAAGCTGAACGAGGCACAGATAAAAGAAAACGATGCCCGCACCGCCGGCTTTATCCAGATCATCGAGCCGGCTCAAGTGCCCACGCGGCCGCAACAGGTCTCGACGCGTAGCATGCTCATCCCCGGAGTGGCCGCCAGCCTGGTTGCCGGGGTCATTCTGTCGTTTATACTCGAGTACATATTCTTCACCGCCCGTCGGAAGCGCGGGCGTACTGGCAGCACAACTGCCTAGTCGCCGGGTGGCGTGGCAGCCCGACCGGCTGCTTCCATAGCAGACGATTCAGCTTATCACTTGCTCAAACGGCCATATCTGTGAAGACAGTTCTGTACGTTGAAAGCGCACCCCAGGCTGGTGGCTCGACCATCAGTCTCTTTCAGTTACTACAACACCTTGACCGCCAGACGTTTGAGCCGCTTGTGCTTCTCTGCACCAGCAATCCCTACGCAGAGCAGATTGCCAGCCTGGGCATTCGTGTCCTGCTCACAGACAAGTACTGCTCGCTGCGCACGCCGGCCTATCCATCGGCATTGATGCAGGCCCGTGCGAGTACGTGGGCCGATCGGCTGCGCAGCCATCGCCTGAGTCGGGCCGTGTGGCGGGCAGGCGGCCTGGCTGTTCGTAGCATGACGCAGACGTGGCCGCTGGCACAGGAGGTTCGGCACCAGATTCGGCAGCACAAGGTGGACTTGGTGCACCTCAACGATGCGCCATCGCTGCACAAGGCAGGTATCCTGGGTAGCCGCATGGCCGGCGTTCCTTGCATCTGCCATGTCCGCTCTATGCCGCCCCTGGATGCCCTGGATCGCCTGTTGCTCCACTTTGTCACACACTTCATCTTCATCTCTAAAGCAGTTGAAGATGACCAGCGTCGGCAAGGCATAGGCTGGCGACCGGGAACAGTGGTGTACAATGCGCTTGATTTATCACCCTATCGGTCACCAGATAGACAGGCAGCACGGCAGGCTTTCGGATTGGCCGAGAACGATGTCGTTGTTGGCATGATGGGACGGATCGAACCCTGGAAGGGGCATCGCGACCTGTTGGCTGCGCTGAGTATCCTGGCACCTCAATTTCCGCGCCTGCGCTGTCTGATCGCCGGCAGGCCGGAGCTGGACGGGATGTGGTACCAGCAAGAACTCGTCTCGCTGGTTGCATCGTTGCAGCTCGACGATGTCGTCCGCTTCGTTGGCTATCAGAGAGATGTGCCGCAGTTTCTGGCAGCTCTTGATGTGCTGGTTCACGCCTCGGTTCAGCCGGAACCGTTTGGTCGGGTGTTGATCGAAGGTATGGCGGCCGGTTTGCCGATCGTGGCAACCAAGGCCGGCGGCGTGCCAGAAGTCGTGGCCGACGGTGAGACCGGTGTCCTGGTACCACCGGGCGAACCACCGGCCCTGGCCGCAGCCATCGCCCACTTACTGTCAGCTCCAGAGCAGGCCAGGGCCATGGGCGAGCGAGGGCGGGAGCGGGCGTCTGCTCTCTTTGCCATCGGCTGCCACGTTGATGCCATCACCGCCATCTACAGCAACATTCTGCATCTCAGATAGGCTGTTATTCCAATGACCAGACTGCATTCACCATCGCCCATCTTCAATCGGATAATGGTGCTCGCGCGCGATATGGCAATTGGCGCACTCGCGTTGGGCATCGGCCTGGCCATCGGCCAAATCCTTGCCGGGGGGCAGGCGACCTGGCCCATCACGCTGATCGGGCTGACCGCCTATGCACTCGTGATCTTCGCCTATCCGCTGGCCGGGCTGCTGTTCTGGATTGTGAGCGCGCCGTTCTCACGTTTTGTCTATCTGGACATCATCCTGGGCCGCGGTATTCCCGACCTGACGCTGACGCGTATCTGTACCGGGCTGCTCATTATGGTTGCATTGGCACAACTGGCAATCGGAAAGAGACATGGCAGCCGTCCCATTCTGCTTGATGGCGTTGTCCTGGCAACGCTGGTGGGCATCGGCGCGGCCCTGCCGGCAGCACAGGATGGGCTGAAGTCGGCCATCACCGCCTTTGGCGACTCGTACCTTGTTCCCGGCATCATCTACATCCTGGCTCGCTTCCTGGTGCGCGAGCGGCAGCAGGCTGAACATGTCTGCACGGCATTCATCATCCTGGGCACCATTCTCACCACTGTGGCCGTGCAGGAACAACTGAGCGGGAGCGTCCTGTTCGTTTACTCGGAGCGATCATGGTACTACACCAAAGACATCCACCGGCTGGCAGGCCTGCTGGGCAGCCCGGCATTCTTTGCCACACTCATCACCATGGCCGGCGGTTTCACCGTTTATCGCTTCACCCGCGCCAAGACACCTAACATGCGCCTGCTCTACGGCTTGCTCGCCGCCTATACCGTGATCGGCGTCTACTTCACTTACAATCGGGCAGGCTGGCTGTCGCTGGCCATCAATATGGTGATCATGGCGATTGCCTGGCCGTCATTTCGTCGCCTATTCGCCACAGCAACGGTCGCCGGCCTGCTTGCCGCCATCCTGTCCTGGAGCTCGTTGCAGCACAGTGCCGTTGTGACCCAGCGCCTCGCTGCTCGCGGCCCCGTCGAATACCGTTTGGAGGTGTGGAGTAAGGCAGCGGCGATATTGTCTCATAGCCCTATCTTTGGTCTCGGCTATGGCAATTTCGGTACCGTCTACCTGCGCTATGATCCCAATTGGACACGAGCTAACATTTTGCTGCCTGCACCACATAACTCGTTCCTTGAGGTATTGTTCAACGAGGGACTCATTGGCGGCGTACCATACATGGCCATGTTCATCGTCATCGGCCTGGGTATCGTACGTTTCTATCGGCGGGCAAAGGACAAGACCGATGGTGACGCCGGCTTGATCCTGGCCTTTGCCCTGGCGGTGCTCGCCTACGTTGTACAGGCCATGGTTGTAGACATGGCTGCTGCTTATTATGTCAACATGGTGTTCATGCTGGCCGTTGGCGCCCTGTTCGGCTGGCAGGAATCCACCGAAAATCCTTAGCACCAATAACGGTATACCATGCGTGTTGCCATTCTCGGCCAGTTCCCCATTGATTTGACAAAGCTTGGCGGGGTTGAAGTCGCCATCGTTTATCTGATGGACACTCTGCACTCCGTCGGCGTTGATGAGCTGCATATTATTACCTGTCGCACCGACGTGTCTGCCGCGCGTACTGCAAGCATCCGCAATGCGACCGTCCATTATCTGCCCCGCCGACACCAGGGGCGGCTGACCTGGCATCTGCGGGAAACCCGGTGCATGCAGGCACTGTTGCGCGCCCTACGCCCCGACATCGTCCATGGTCACAGCACAGGATTGTACGCCGGCGCAGCCTTGGGCAGTGGCTTTCCCAATGTCATCACGGCCCACGGCATTGTTGCCCGCGAGGTCTCCATGTACAAGGGCACAGCAATGCGCCTGCGCGGCCTGATTGATGCATTGTATGAGCGTTACTGCCTGGCCAGGGCCAAAGATATTATTGCCATCTCGCCCTATGTGCAGAACGTCTTCCAGTCTCTAACGCCGGCGCACTTCCATCTGGTCGAGAATGCCGTTGACGAGAGCTTTTTCTCCCTGTCGCCGCAGCCGCAACCGGGGCGCATCCTGTTGGCCGGCGCTGTGATCGAACGCAAGGGATTGATCCCACTTGTCAAAGCACTGGCCTGGGTGAAGCAAAACCAGGCCAAGGTCGAGTTACGCATTGCCGGGGGGACACCCGATCCGCACTACTACCGCTCGCTGTTGCAACTCATCGAGGGATTGGGCCTTTCCGACAATGTCTGCTTTCTCGGCCAGCTCGATCAGGAGCGTCTCCTCGATGAGTATGCCCGCTGCTCAATCTTCGTTCTGCCGTCATTTCAGGAGACGGCGCCGATGGCCGTGCAGCAGGCACTGGCGGCCGGCGTGCCGGTCGTGGGGACACCGGTCGGCGGTATGCCATGGCTGGTCAGGGATGGAGAGACCGGATTGCTGGTCGAAACCGGCAACAGCGAGGCTCTAGCTGCTGCCATCACCAAACTGCTGGCTGACGACAGAGTGCGGGCGCGCATGGCACGTCAAGGGCGAGAGGACGCTCGCGCCCGTTTCAAGCCGCAAGTTGTGGCGGAGAAAACCAAAGCTGTCTACGACGAAGTCCTGGCGCGAGCACGAGGATGCTAATCATGCGCGTGGCGATCATTTCGCTCTACCCGCTGGATAGCGCACACATGATCGGCGGCATGCGCGTTGCCGTGTACAATCTCGTTCAAGCATTGAGCGCCTACAATGATCTGGATATTCATGTGATCTACTGCGATGACGAGGTGACCCACGACCATACCGAACAGCACGGCAAGGCAATCGTCCATTACCTGGCCCTGCCGCAGCGCCGCTTGCTTCCCAACTACATTCGCAGCGTACTGCGCATCGGCCAGTTCTTGCCGCAAATCAGGCCCGATGTCGTTAATGCCCACGCCAATCACTTTGCCATCCCTGCCCTCAAGGCCGGGCTGCCTACCGTTCTGACACTGCATGGTGTGGCCCATCGCGAGGCAGCCATTTATAATCACAGATTGTACGACCGTCTGCGCTATGGGCTGATGACACTCTACGATCGTTACACCCTACCCCGTGTCAAGCACATTATCGCCATCAGTCCGTATGTCATGCGCGAGTATGGCGGCAGAACGAAGGCCACCTGGTACCGCATTGACAATCCGTTGCCCGATGCCTTCTTTGCGCTGCCTCGCGCCGAGCAGCCCGCCCGACTGCTCTATGCCGGTACAATCACACCGCTCAAAGACATCATGACGCTCCTGCGTGCCCTGGTTGCCGTTCGTCAGGCAATACCCAACGTGCATCTCCGTCTGGCAGGACGGACAGTAGATGTGGAATATGAGGACGAGCTACGGCGCTTCATCGCGGCCAACGATTTGTCTGCCAACGTGAAGTTTCTCGGTCTGCTCGATACGCCTGCCCTGCTGCGTGAGTATGCAACCTGCTCCTTGATCGTTCTACCTTCGCTTCAGGAAGTGTCGCCGATGACGGTGATCGAAGGCATGGCCTGCGGCATACCGGTCGTGGCGACACGTGCCGGGGGGTTGCCCGATCTGGTCGAAGATAGCGTGACCGGGCTGCTGGTTAACGTGGGCGATGACCGGGCCATGGCCGCCGCTATCATCCGCTTGCTGCAAGACGCCGACACCCGCCGCCGGCTGGGCCGGGAAGGCCAGCGCGTCGCCCAGGCCCGTTTTCGCGCCACAGCAGTTGCTGCCCGCTATCGCACCGTGTACTACGAGGTTGCCCACCACTAAGCTTCAAAGAACGTTGCCAGAGCATGTCAGCCCATGCGCATTCTTGTCTTTTCTGAACGTCTGCGCCCACCCCTCGACGAAGGGTTCAAGAATACAGCCATCATGCTGGTGCGCGTCCTGCGCCAGCAGCATGACGTCGCGGCGCTGACCACCTTCGGCGTGGATATCCCCGGCGAGGGCGTTCGCAACATCCCGGCCAACAAACTTCTGCTCGGCGGGGCATTGCGCCGCGCCGTCCGAGATGCGGCGCCCGACATCGTTGTTTACATCCCAACGGCCAGCGCTACACCAGCAGCCATGCTGCGCACGCATGTCCTGGCCGGCTATGCGCCACGGTCGCGCATTGCCATGCTGGCTTTGCAGCCGCGGGCCTATGATCCATTGACACGTCTGGCGATTCGTTTCATCAGACCACACCTTATTCTTACGCAATCGCTGGCCATGACCGGACTCTTGCGTGGCCTCGGCTGCACTGTGGTACACGTACCCCCGGCCGTTGACGCCACACGATTCACTCCTGCATCTGATGGCCGACGGCGGGCGCTGCGCCAACAGCTCAGCCTGCCAACAGAGAGCTACATAGTACTGCACGTCGGCCACATCAATGCAAACCGCAACGTACAGGTTCTGGCCCGTGTGCAGCAGGCAGGAGGCCAGGCCGTTCTGGTGGGAAGCACGAGTACTCCTCAAGACGATGGCCTCGCACGCGACCTGCAAGCAGCCGGCGTGATCGTCGTTCGGCACTACGTGCGGAAGATAGAAGAATATTACCAGGCGGCTGATTGCTACCTGTTTCCGGTCGTCTCATCTACAGGTGCGATCTCTGTTCCGCTGTCGGTTCTGGAGGCAATGGCCTGCAATCTGCCCATCGTGACAACGCCTTATGGTGACCTTCCAGCTTTGTTCCCACAGGATAGACTGAGATTCAGCCGAAGCGATGATGAACTCGTCGTCAACGTGCTGGCAGCACGGCAAATCGGCAATGCCGCGACACGGCAACTGGTGCTCCCGTTCACCTGGCAATCGGTCGCCGAGGACATTATCAAGTCAGTGCTTATGCACAACGATTCACCGTTCGGGTAGCAAGGCTCCCGCTGGACTACCCTCGCTCCCACCTCACTTGTAACTGTTCACGTTTACCCTGGAAGCAGGTGCATCGGCATGCCTATACCCTCCTGCAGGTCACCCAAACCTGCGGGAGGGTATGTGGAACGCCGCCGGCAATCCGTGCCATCCGCGCCTGCATTCGTGGCCAGCTCGCTCCGCTTTCCAACTTCCCTTATCCTAACAGTGAACAATTACCAGCATCTTGCATCATGCACGCCGCCTGTGCTATAATATGACCGTGGCAGAGAAGATTATCGCGACCAACCGCAAGGCGTACCATGACTACTTCATCGAGGATACGATTGAGGCCGGCCTGGTACTCACGGGCAGCGAGATAAAGTCCTTGCGCGAAGGTCGCGTGAACCTGCGCGATGGCTATGCACGTATCGCCGATGGCGAGGTGTGGCTGAGCAACGTGCACATTTCGCCTTACGAACACAGCGGTCGCAGCAATCTCGACCCCTTGCGCGAGCGCAAACTGCTTTTGCACAAGGCCGAAATACTGCGGCTGGCTTCGCGACTGCAGACCAAGGGGTTGACACTTGTGCCCTTGCGCATCTACCTGCGCGACGGCCGGGCCAAAGTAGAACTTGCCCTGGCAAAGGGCAAGCGACAGTACGACAAGCGAGAAGCGATTGCCGAGCGAGATGCCCAACGGGCTATAGAAAGAGCACTGACCGATTGATGTCCACCGCATGAGCCACCTGCCGATCCCGGGAACTACCAGAGGTTCTGGGGTCATAGGTGAGATGATTCATGCACATCTTTTCGTGGGGATGTCGGGGTTCGACGAGGAAGGACGGAAAGCAAGAGCAAGCCGAGGTGCCGGTCGTGATCTCGTAAAATAACCGGTAAGCCAGTAACTGGCAACACCAACTACGCTTATGCCTACGCAGCGTAATAGCTGCTAAAGCAGATGCCTAGCCGCTTAGACGGCTAGCGTCCTGCCGCTCCCCATCCCGATGGGAGCGGACAGGGCGATGCAAAGTCGGGATGCGGCATCCTGGATCGCCGACAAGGGGTGCCAAAGGCCCTGTAGAGCCAGGGCTTTCGGCTGGCTTCCGGCCGCCCGGTCGACAGGGTCGGTTGGAAGCGAGATGCCAAGAGTCGACTAAGCTTGTAGGTGCTTGCTTGCCCAATTCTTCGGACGGGGGTTCAACTCCCCCCATCTCCACCAGCAATCATCTGGCCCGGGCAAATATGCCCGGGCTTTCATAGTTATGTCAATACATCTCTCCCTATGATGTGGTCAACACTTGATGTCTTCTTAGGATTCACGTTCATGATTGGCTGGGGTATTGCCGTCATCGTCGGCTATGCCCTGATTATCACGCTGTATTGCCTGTTCATCGGTCGCTCCACTGTCCCCTAAGCTATAAACACAGGCCACAACCACGCCATTTTGCTTATTCACGCCCTATTGACCTGCCTCCTCAAATCTGTTACACTCCCTACGATACGCGACCGGCAGCCAACCCATTGAACATTTAGGATGTGCTCGGTCGCAGCAACTCTATTTATATGTAGGAGGACATGGAGCGATGAAACATGCGTCATCGCTAGAGATCTATGTCGTTTGGGCGATTCTCGGCGTCGCAATCCTGGGTTTGCTCTATGCGGTGTACCTGACCCGCCAGATTCTAGGCGAGGATCAGGGAGACGAGAAGATGCAGGCCATTTCTCGGGCCATCCGAGAAGGAGCAGTAGCCTACCTCAGTCGTCAACTTCGTACCATTGTTGTCTTCATTGCCATTTTGACCGTAGCCCTCTTCGGCAGTGCCGCTCTTGTCACTCACCTTCCCCAGTATGTGACCGATGCCGGCTTCAATGGCTGGGCGATTGCCCTTGGCAGAGCCGGGGCATTTCTCATGGGGTCAATTTTCTCGCTGATGGTTGGGCAAATCGGCATGCGCATGGCCGTTCTCGGCAACGTGCGCGTGGCTGCAGCGGCGCGGCGTAGTTTCGGTGAAGCTCTGCGCATCGGCTACCGCACTGGCACCATCACCGGCATGTTGACCGACGGCCTGGGCTTGCTGGGCGGCACCATCATCTTCATCATCTTCGGGCAGGCGTCGCCAGAGGTCCTGCTTGGCTTTGGTTTCGGCGGCACGCTGATCGCTCTCTTCATGCGTGTGGGTGGCGGCATTTACACTAAGGCTGCCGACGTCGGAGCCGATTTGGTTGGCAAGGTGGAGAAGGATCTGCCGGAAGATGATCCGCGCAATGCGGCTGTGATTGCCGACCTGGTTGGCGACAACGTCGGCGACTGCGCCGGCATGGCGGCGGACATCTTTGAGTCCTACGAAGTTACCATCGTCTCGGCCATGACGCTGGGCATTGCTCTGGCTATGGCGCCCATGGCCCAGGGCAAGCCGTTCGAATTCAAGTGGATCCTGTTCCCCCTTATGGTGCGCGCCATCGGTGTTCTCTCGTCCATTATCAGCACCTATTCTGTGAAGGCGAGCAGCGAGCAGGAGAACGCCTTCAAGGCCATTGATCGCGGCTTCCGGCTGGCTGCTGTTATCTCGATCGTCGGTTTCGTTATTCTCGCGCTTGTCTACGTTGGTGACTGGCGTGTCGCCGCCGCCACCGCGTCCGGTATTGTCTTGGCCGTGATCACCAATACCTTGACCGAGTACTTTACCGGCACCGATAAGAGTCCGGTCAAGGAGATTGCCCAATCAACATCCGGCGGGCCGGCCACAACGATCCTCTCCGGTCTGTTTGTTGGCATGGAATCAAGCGTGTGGGCTCTGCTGGCCGTAGCTGCAGCCATCTTCATCTCGGTTCTCCTGTTCCAGGGTGAGTCATTCACCATGATCCTTTACGGCGTTGCCCTGTGCGGTATCGGCCAGCTCACGTTGACCGGCAACAACATCTCGATGGACGCCTTTGGCCCGATTGCTGACAATGCCAACGGCATCGGCGAGATGGCCGGCCTGGACAAGAAGGCACGCCAGATTATGGCCGATCTAGACGCAGTCGGCAACACGACCAAGGCCGTGACCAAGGGCATTGCGATCGCCTCGGCCGTCATTGCGGCCGTCTCTCTGTTCGGGGCCTTCGGCGACACCGTGAATCAAACACTCATGGCAATGGGCAAGACCGCGCTGGAGTTCTCGATCAACGTTGCCAATCCACAGGTCTTCGTAGGCCTGCTGATCGGCGGCGCCGTGCCTTTCCTTTTCAGCTCGATGATGATCCGTGCAGTCGGTCGCTCGGCCAACCTGATTGTTGATGAAGTGCGCCGCCAGTTCCGTATTCCGGGTATCATGGAAGGTACCGTGCAACCCGACTACGGCCAGGCTGTGACCATCTGCACGGTTGCCGCCCAGCGTGAACTGCTGAGTGCGGGCGCTTTGGCCGTCGTTGCTCCCATTGTCGTCGGTTTTCTGCTGCACCAAGAGGCTCTAGGTGGCTTCCTGGCGGGCGTCATTCTCTCTGGTCAACTGATGGCCGTCTTTATGGCCAATGCTGGTGGCGCCTGGGACAATGCCAAGAAAACCATTGAGGATGAACCCCGTGATCTGGCTGCAAACACCGGCAAAGGCTCCGAACGTCACAAGGCATCCGTAGTTGGTGACACGGTCGGTGATCCTCTCAAGGACACCTCCGGCCCGGCGCTCAACCCGATGATCAAAGTGATTAACCTGGTGTCGGTGTTGATTGTTCCCCTGGTTGTCCAGCTTAGCGAGTCCATCAAAGACCATGGCTGGCTGTCTGCTCAGGCGGTACCCTATCTGATCCTGGCATTGATCGGCGTCGGCATCATGTGGTGGGCGATCCAGTTCAGCCGCAAGCAGGCCTTCAACGTGGGTGCAGCGGTCGGCGCCGAGACCAAGGAGACTGTTCTGCACGCGAAGTAGTCGGAGCATCTGACGTTGCCTCAAAGAGGAGTGCCATGAGCTGTCAGCATGGCACTCCTCACCAATCAAGAAAGGCCTCGCAATGCTACAAATCCTGCAAGCCGTTGCGCTGGGCATTGTCCAGGGATTAACCGAGTTCATCCCCGTCTCCAGTTCCGCCCATCTCGTCATCATTCCCTGGTTGTTGCAACCCCTGACCGGCATCGGTGATTTTGGCCTCGCCTTCGATCTTGCACTCCACCTGGGCACACTGGTCGCTGTACTCGTCTATTTCTGGCGTGACTGGCTGCGTTATGTGGCCGCCGGGTTGGCCAGCATTCAGCAGCGCCGCATCGGCGGCGACCACGACCGATTAATGGCCTGGCTCCTGCTTATCGGCTGTATCCCGGGTGTGGTAGCCGGTGTGCTGGGCGACAAGTTTATCGAAGGTTTCTTTCATGCTGCCAATACACCTCATGCGCCGACGGCCATGGTTGTCATTGCCCTACTGATGATGGCGCTGGCCATCGTCATGTGGCTTGCTGAACGCTACGCTCGTCACCAGCGCGCCTTCCAGTCGTTAGGCCTGAAAGACGCTGTGCTCATCGGTCTTGCCCAGGCGCTGGCCATTTTGCCAGGCGTTTCGCGTTCGGGCAGTACAATAACCATGGGCCTTGTCCTTGACCTGCAACGGGATGCAGCGGCTCGTTTCTCGTTCCTGTTGGGTACGCCTATTATTGCCGGAGCCGGAGCAAAGAAACTGTTGGATGCCTTCCAGAGTGGGGATTTGTCTAGCGAGGCTGCGGTTTTCGTCGCTGGCTTCGTCAGCGCTGCCATCGTTGGCTACCTGTGTATTGCCTTCTTGCTGAGATTCCTGCGCAGTAACACCATGCTGCCGTTTGTCTATTACCGCTTGCTGGCCGGCGGGGCAATTATCTTGCTGGTGTTGACGGGGTTTGCTCAATGAGTAGGCCGCTCCCGGGTTGCCTGATCGCTCTTCCCACGCTCATCCTGCTGCTGACCGGACTAGGGGTTGCAGCCTGTGGCTCACCCGCGACGGCAATCCAAGACACCCCGTCATCGTTGACCATCGAAGCCGTGACAGACGTCATGCCATTGATCGAGGAGATGGCAGACACCTTTGCCCACAGCCGGCCTGGCGTGCGTGTTCAGGTCAATCCGTTGATCGGCTCTGCAGACCTCAATCTCGTGGCCAACGGGACAATCTCCATCATGGTCATGACTGAGACAGTGAGCCGGACACAGGGCATCAGACAGATTGAGATCGCCCGCCAACCGATTGCCGTTATCGTTCATGCTGATAATCCGGTCAGGGCGCTTACCCTAGGCAAGCTACGTGACATCTACACCGGGCGGGTTACAGATTGGAGTGAAGTGGGAGGCCTGAGCATGCCGATCATGGTGCTCAGTCGAGATGCGGCGGCGACGACACGCAGCCGCATGGACTATGCTCTCATTGGCACCGATAACAGGCTGACGCCTCACGCCTTACTGTTGCCATCCGACGAGGCAATGGGCCTGACCGTCTCACGTCGCCCGGAAGCCATCGGCTATGTCGCGGGCGCAGACAACCCAGGGGGCACAAAGCTCGTGAGCGTTGACGGAGAGTCACCCTCTGGCCTCGGGCGCGGCCGTTACTATCCTCTATGGCAATCTGTCATCATCGTCACACGGCAACAATCATCACTCGACGTCGAAGCTTTCCTCGCTTATGTTCAGAGCAAACAGGGCCAGAGGGTCATCTCATTGTGGGGTTGTGGTCAAGGGGCCGGTCAACAATGAAACTCAGACAGGTCTTGCAGAACATTCCACCAGATGATCGCATGGCGTTGGCCAGCTTTTACAACATCAAACTGCCTGCAGGGCGAGTGCCAGACGCAATGCTCATCGAGGCTTTGTTTCGCCATCTAACCACCCCGGACGTCATAAATCGAATCCTCTCTGAATTGAACGACGAGGAACGGACTGCTCTGAAGGTTCTTATCGCTGAGGGTGGCCGCATGCCCGCGCCCTTGTTTGAGCGCGATTTCGGCAACCTCCGCAGCCTCTTCTACTTCTTCTATACTTATGGCTCCCTTCAGACAAGCTCCTCAAGTGAGCAGCAGTCTGTTGCCCAGAAACTCTACCGGCGCGGGCTGATCTTTGTCGAACAAGGTGCCATCGGCACACGGCAGGCAAGCATCGTCGGGATTCCAGATGAGATCCTGGCACTTTTGCCAAAAGTTAAAAAGCCGTCATTTCAGGAACTTCTGGTCGCTGCTCCACAGCCTGTCTATCCCATCGAGCGTGGTGATCTCGTACACGATATCGGTATGTTCATCTGTTATGTTAAGCGTGAAGTTGTGCGCCCTGTGCACGTGAATCGGCTGGGTAAACGCGACATCAGCAGGCTGAATGAGGACCTATCGCTGCGTTCCGACACCGTGGGCATCCGCTCAGAAAGTGAGGTACCGTGGATAGACTTTGTCCATCACATGGCCCAGCTTCTCGGTCTGGTCAAAGTTCAGAGCAGTACGATAGCCATTACGGACAAGGCAATGGACTGGCTGCGCCAATCGCACGATCGCCAGATGTGGGATGTTTGGCATGGCTACACGAAGGACAGTTCCTGGGATGAACTCACCGCGACTATTCGCGGATATGCAGAGAGTGCCCGCCCGAGCACCCAGCTTGTCCTTTCTGCCCGCAGCCGTCTGCTGGAGATGATGAAACTGTGTCCACCAGGTCGGTGGTTTACCGTCGAGAGTCTGGAAGACGCCATCAAAACACATGCCTCGGGATTCTTGCGCATGCCGCCTCGCGAAGATCCTTATGCACACTATTGGGAATCGTATTACGGCGGATGGAACGCTGTTGAGAGACCTTACATTCGGTTTGTTCTGGCAACGTCACTGAACTGGCTCGGCGTCGTTGATGTCGGCGCTTCCTCGGAGGATGGGCAGGACTTGGCCTTCCGTATCACCCAGAGCGGCGCCATCTTGCTTGGCAGCAGCGTCGGAAAGATCCCCGAGCCTGCCAGTCGGCCCATTGTCGTGCAGGCCAATTTCGAGATCATCGTACCGGCCGAAGCATCGCCTGCTGTTGTCTTTCGTGTACAGCAGGTGGCCGAGCTGCGTCAGCGTGACCGCGCCAGCATCTATGCCTTGACTCCCAATTCCATCTGGCGCCACCTTCAAGATGGTGGTGACATCGAGCGCACAATCTCCTTCCTGGAAAAGACCTCGGGGCGGGAACTGCCACAGAATGTTGCTTATTCGTTGCGTGAATGGGCAACCAAACATGGGCACCTCACCATTGACCAGGTCATCCTGCTCAGCGCATCAAGTGAATCCCTGCTCTCAGAAGTGCGGGCGAACAAGAAAATCGGCCTGCAGATCAAAGAGATACTCTCCCCTCAAGCTGTCACGCTGGCCGACCAGGATATAGCTGCCCTGATCGGTAAATTGCGCAAACTGGGCTATTGGCCAAGACTGGGCGCGAATCTTGCTGCGACCGACCGCACGGCAGAGGCGGCGGGTAGCAACATGACGATCAAAACCACTCACCTGCTTCGCCTGTTGGCAGCGGCGACTGTGCTGCTCCATATCGCAGAGAGGGAAGGCTGGACGCCTCCCGTCTCAGAATCGCTTGTCAGAGAGCTCAGTTGGCGGCTTACGCCAGCTCTCGTGAAGCAACTCGAGCGTTTGACCAACGAGGCAATAGCCGGGTACGGGGCATCCCAGGACGACATGCCGTCCGACGACGGCGCGGATGGAAGCCTGTGATTCAAGCGGCATGTGCCTTACTCTTGCTTACAACATTATGTATAGTTGTGGTTATTCTCTACGGCACGCGGCAGCTCCTCATCCTGCCACGCCCACCGACGCGCCCCACCCCTGACACACTGGGCCTGCCCTACGAGGCAGTTTCTTTTATGACTGTTGACGCGATCACCCTGCGCGGTTGGTTCTTTTCCCAACCCGGAGCACCGGTTATCATCTATTGTCCCGGCCGAGGCAAAGGGTTGAATGCTTTCGACTTCCGCTATGCGCCGTTGTTCTACCATGCCGGTTATCAGGTGCTGATGTTCGATTGGCGCGGTATGGGAGCGAGTGAGGGGCGGTCCTCGATGGGATACTGGGAGCAGCTTGACTTGAAAGCCGCAGTTGTCTACCTGCGGCAGCGAGGCGTAACACAGAAGATCGGGGCGCTGGGCACTAGCCTGGGAGCAGCAGTCGTCTACCTGGCTGCCGGCTCGATTCCTGAGCTCAGCGCCGTAGCCGGCGAGTGTGGGTTCGCCACCTTCGAGGGTATGATCGCCGACGGTATGCACGTGTTGTACGGGTTGCCCCTGCCGGTCGCCCGTCCGCTGGCATGGCTAATCGCTCGCCTGGCGGCCTGGCTGCGGCGTTTCCCACTGCGGGCCGCCGATCCGGTGCGCACCATTGCCGCGATCAGCCCCCGCCCCGTGTTTATCATCCACGGTACCCAGGATCGTCACGTACCTGTACAGTCAGCCTATGCCCTCTATGTTGCCGCCCGTGAGCCCAAGACGCTGTGGACTCCCCCTGTCGCTCACACCGAAGCGCTGGAGAAAGTGGAAGCAGAGTTCCGACAACGAGTGCTGGCCTTCTTCGACCATTGGTTGAAAGACGAACATCACTGAGGAGAATCGCCCATGCGCCGATTCATCGTTCTCCTGATCACCATCAGCGTCTACGCTTTCGCGCTATCCTTCCTCTGGAACACGCTCCATCCACTCATCATGCCGTACATCATTGCCCGTCTGCAACCGGATTTCAAGAATACATTTCTGGGGTTGATCTCGGCAGCAGGCCTGGTTGTGGCGACAGTCATGCAGCCCCTTGCCGGCGCTCTGAGCGACCGCTCGCAGTGGCGCTGGGGCCGCCGGCGCCCTTATATCCTCGTCGGCACGTTGGCCGATGTCATCTTCCTGATCATGATCGCCGTTGCCGGCAGTTATTGGTTTCTCTTTCTGGCCTATTGTTTGCTACAAACCTCATCGAACGTGGCACATGGGCCGTATCAAGGCTTCATCCCCGATCTCATACCGGATGATAAGAAGGGTGTGGCCTCAGGGGTCAAGAATCTCGTCGAGTTGCTGGCACTTGTCCTCGGCTCGACCATCATCGGCACGCTGGTCGGCAGTGGCCAGTTAGCTGTGGCGATTGCCGTCATCTGCCTGGTCTTGCTCGTGGCAATGCTCATCACCCTGCTTCTGGTGCACGAGACGCCGGGCGCTGCCCATTCGTCGGGAGTATCTGTGCCACGACTATCGTTGTCCGATGTAGTGACCAGCCTGCGTCAACGTCCGCTGTTTGGCTGGTATATCCTATCACGTTTACTGGTCCTTACCGGTCTGGCGGCCGTGCGCACTTTCGCTCAGAACTTCATCCAGGATGTATTAAGGGCCAGTGATCCGGCAACCCTTACCGGCCAGCTCATGACCATACTGGGTTTGGCCGTTCTACTTGTTGTCCTGCCGGCCGGTTACCTGGCCGATCGCTTCGGGCGCAAACGGCTCAATGTGCTCTCGACGGCTGTGGGTGCAGGCGGAACAGCACTGATGCTAAGCGTGCACACGTTCAACGAGCTTGTCATCTTTGGCGCCATCGTTGGCATTGCGGTTGGCATCTTTATGAGTGCTAATTGGGCACTGGCGATGGATCTGATTCCCGCTGCAGAAGCTGCGCTCTTTCTAGGGCTCACCAACCTGGCCACGGCCGGCTCAGGGGTGGCTGCCGGACTCCTGGGCCCGGTGATTGACATTGCCAACCGCGCCCTTCCGGGCCAGGGGTACAATGCCATGTTTGCTGCCTCGGCTGTGATGTGGCTGATCGGTGCCGTCATTCTGGCGCGGCTACCGGTGAACCGATAAGGCGAGCATTCGTCTCCTCGCTCAGGATGTCCATGCGGTCACGATGGTAGCTGACGGAGCCCGGCCAATCCGGCCGGCGGTCATGTCATCATGGTCGGGCTCCGTGCAGCCGACCACGCTATATCAACCCATAGGCAGCGATATTGGCATCGGCAATGGCTTGTATTTCCTCAAGTTCATGCTCGCGGCCGGGCTGGAAGAGATGGCGAAAGCGCGCCTGAGGCTGTAAGTACTCGGTGACAGGAGCTTTTTTGGAAATCTTGCGCACGTTGGTGATCACGCCGTTCTCGATTTCATAAAGGGGCATGAGCCCGCTGTTGACGGCCAGCTTGGCGATCTTCACCGTCGCCTCTGAGGGGTAACCCCACCCCACCGGGCATGGCACGTGGATTTGAATATACTTGGGACCGGTGAGCGACATGGCCTTCTTCACCTTGCGCTGTAGATCCTGGTAGAAACCGATTGACGCTGTTGCCACGTATGGAATGTGGTGCGCGGCAGCAATCGCTGCTAGGTCCTTCTTGCGCGTCGGGTTGCCGAAGCTGACGCGCCCACGTGGGCTTGTCGTTGTGTGGGCAGCGAACGGTGTGAGTCCCGAACGCTGCACTCCGGTGTTCATGTAGGCCTCATTATCGTAGCAAATGTACAATACATCGTGTCCACGCTCCAGCATCCCGGACAATGCTTGCAGGCCGATGTCGGCAGTACCACCATCTCCCGCCTGAGCGATGACCTTTATATCTGCGCGCCCCAAGGCCTTGAGAGCTGCTTCAATGCCCGAAGCAACCGCTGCCGTATTCTCGAATAGCGAGTGTATCCAGGGCACGTTCCAGGCCGAGTCAGGATAGGCCGTGCTGAAAACCTCCAGACAGCCGGTGGCATTGGCAACAATGACATTTGGGCCGGCAGCCGTGACTGCCAGGCGTGCACCCAGGGCTTCTCCGCAGCCCATGCAGGCTCGATGGCCGGGAGCCAACGCATAGGTATTCATCTATCTTCCTCCCGAATGATATCCCACCTCAGGTCAACGAACTCGCTGGCTGACGGACGCTGCTTGACCGAGCGGACGATATTCTTGATTGTTTCCAATGTTATGTCACGTCCTCCCAGCCCGGCTATGTAGCCGTTGACGAGCGGTGAAAGACCCGAACCGTAGAGTGCATCCCTGATCTCGGTCGCCAGGATGCCACCGGATCCAAGAGAGACGGCTTTGTCCACAACTGCCACACGTGTCACCTTGCCCAGAGCATCAATGATTTCATGCTTGGGGAACGGTCGGAAGCAGCGGATTTTCAGAACCCCCACCTTTTCGCCGGCATCGCGCATCTCATCCACCGCATCTTTGATGGTGCCCAATACGGAGCCCATAGCAACGATCGCCGTTTCGGCGTCTTCCATGCGATACATGTCTATCAGACCGCCGGCATAGCGGCCGAAGGCCCTATAGTAGTCGTCGGCAACTCGCCGGACGACTGTCGCCGACTTTTCGACGGCACGTGCCAGCGTATAGCGCACCTCAAGGTACTTGTCAGGTTCGGCCAGAGTGCCAAACGTCATCGGGTTCTGTGGATCCAGGTATTGGGCCGGCCGGTAGGGCGGTAGGAAGTCATCAACCGCTGCCTGATCCGGGATATCCACCGGCTCGAAGGCGTGGGTGAGGATGAAACCATCCATATTTACCATCACCGGTAGCCGGCATTCCTCGGCGATCTTGAATGCCTGAATCTGCATATCCAGCACTTCCTGGTTGTCTTCGGCATAGAGCATGATCCAGCCGGCATCGCGCGCTGCCATAGAATCCTGCTGGTCATTCCAGATGTTGATCGGCGCCGATACGGCACGGTTGGCGCAAGTGAGCACTACCGGCAGGCGCATGCCGGCAATGTTGTACAGCACCTCGACCATTAGTAGGAAGCCCTGCGATGTTGTCGCCGTGAATGCACGTGCCCCGGTCGCACTTGCGCCCAGGCAAACAGAGGCGGCAGAGTGCTCGCTTTCCACGTTCACGAATTCGCACGAGCCCAGTTCGCCATCGGCATGCATTTGGGCCAGGAATTCGACAATATGTGTCTGCGGTGTGATCGGATAGGCCGAGATGACCTGTGGCCGGCATAGGCGCACGCCCTCAGCAACTGCCATCGAACCCTCGATTTGCTTTCTCATAGCATGACCCCCTCTCCTTCGCGTACCATCTCGATGTCACCGAACGGACATTCTGCAGCACAGATGCCACACCCCTTGCAATAGTCATAGTCAACCATCATCTTCTTCTTTTCGGCTGTATAGATGACACCCTCCGGACACAGTGTGGCGCATATCTGGCAGCCGGTGCACCTCTCATACTTGAACACCGGCCGGAAGGTGCGCCATGAGCCCGTCTTTGTGTATCTGCTTGTGCCCGGGCCCGTTACCGTGTCGGCCATGAAGGCGGGGCGAGTCGGCCCGGCCATCTTCTTACCGGTACCGGTCACCATCACTGTCCGGTGGCTGTTGACATACTCGATTGCCTTCTGAACGGCGCGCGCGTTAACCTCGCGCCCGCGCGTGCCAAAGCGCTCCTGGATGGCCTCCAGCAAGGCATGCTCGCTGATGTCTCCTGTGGCAGCCGCATAAGCGCCCAGGAGGGTGGTGTTGGGGATATTGCGACCGATCACCTCCAGGGCAATCTCCGTTGCAGGCACCGTCATGACCTTCGCACTTGTTGTAAGGCCCAGGTCCTGTGGGTTTTTGCTGCTGTTGATGATGACCAACCCATCTGGCTTGAGGCCCTGCAAGACATCGACCACACCCAAAAGCGTTGCGTCTTGAACGATAACAACATCGGGATTGTAAACCTGGCTGCGTACGCGGATGGGGCGGTCACTCAGCCGAACAAAGGCAACGACAGGCGCTCCGGTCCGCTCGGCGCCAAAGGCAGGAAACGATTGGGCATATTTGCCGTCGGTGAAGGCTGCGTGTCCGAGCAGCTCCGCCGCTGCGACGTTGCCCTGACCGCCTCGTCCATGAATACGAATCTCTTTCACGCATTCCTCCTTGCTTTGAAGTGGATATTGTCCTACATTGGCGCGAGAGAACGCCCCAACCTGGCGGGGCGTTCTCTGCCCTATTTACCGGCGATGAAACCGCTCAAGCGACAGAAGCGCCGCTTTGCTGCAGCCCCCGGCTTTCCTTCAGAAACGTGGACAGCGACTCACACAGCCGCGAAACCCTGTCGCAGAGCCTGCTTGTTCTGTTCCAGTAGTCGCCGCGCCCGACCAGACACATGGGCATCCATGCTGGCTTCAACGGCATCGAGAGGCAGGATCGGTCTTACCTTTAATAAAGCGCCCAGCAAGACCACGTTGCCCATGCGCACGTCACCAAGACGTCCGGCAATCTCACTCGCCGCTACGCGCACTTCCTGAATATCGCTACGCTGCACCGACTCTGGCACGAGCGAGCTATTGACGACCAGGACACCGCCGCTCTTGACGAGCGCGCCATATTTCTGGAGAGACGGTAGATTCATGATAATAGCAATTGAGGGGCGGCGGACGATGGGCGAGCCAATCGGCTCATCACTGATGATCACAATACAGTGCGCCGTCCCACCTCGCATTTCAGGCCCATAGGAGGGAATCCAGGTTACCTCTTTGCCCTGCTCCATAGCCGTATAGGCGAGAACCTGCCCCGCGAAGAGCGCACCCTGGCCACCAAAACCCGAGATGATGATCTCTTCTTGCATGGTGTTCATCCTTGAACACGAAAATATGCATTCCGTTGGTTTACACTACAGGTGTGCTGACAGACAGCAGGCCGGTCTCCCGCGACCGGCCATCGGTTGGGCACAGCAGCCCGACGCCGCCCTGTTCTCCCATACAAATGCAAACAAAATCACCCCGACGTGGCACATATCCGCGGTAGGAAGTGTCTAGAAAGTCCTGGCGAATACCCTGGCCTGTTCCACCACCTTGTAGTCACCCAGAGGGAAATAGGCCGTCATTTTGTCCTTTACCCACTGCGTTGATTCGATCACTCCCATTCCCCAGTTGGTGGGACACTGTGAGAGAATTTCGACCATGGAAAAGCCGAGGCCTGCCAACTGTGTTTGAAAAGCCGCCTTAATTGCCCACTTGGTCTTGCGGATGTTGCCCACGTCATGCACAGAGCGTCTGACCACGTAGGCAGCACCGTCGAGTTGCGACAACAATTCGGCCATGCGCAGTGGATAGCCCATGGTGACGATGTCGCGCCCTTTCGGTGATGATGTCGTTACCTGGCCGGGCAGCGTAGTGGGGGCCATCTGCCCTCCGGTCATGCCGTAGACGGCATTGTTGACAAAGATGACCGTCACCTTCTCCCCACGGCCGGCACAATGGACAATCTCGCCCATGCCGATGGATGCCAGGTCGCCATCGCCCTGATAGGTAAAGACGACGTGATCGGGCAACAGACGCTTAATGCCGGTAGCCATGGCCGGTGCCCGCCCATGCGGTGCCTCGACGAAGTCAACATCCAGGTAATTATAGGCCAGGACAGAGCAGCCAACCGAAGCCACACCCACCGTCGTACCTCGTAGTCCCAGCTCTTCCAGAACCTCGGCAACGAGACGGTGAATGATCCCATGTCCGCAACCAGGACAGTAGTGAGTGACAACATCGGTCAAGAGGCTTGACTTCTGGAACACAACCTGCTCACGTGCAACGGCAACATCTGTCAGTATTGAATCCATCATTTGTCCCTCTCCAAGACTTCTTTGTCTTTCAGGGCGTACCGAGCTGCGTTCGCTCGCCACGAGCAGGCCACTTCGCCGGACTGAACAACTCCAGGCCATGCTCATAGGATGCGTTGATCGCAGTCTGCTCGGGGCGGCGCTCCATGCAGGCAGCAATGCCCCGATCAGTCACTACGGATGCACCAGAGAACTTGCAGAGACGGGCGATTGAACCCCTCTGTATGCGCGGGTACGTTCTACCTCTTGACGATAGGCAGCAATCTGACGCTCGCGTTCCTCTGCATTCCACCCCAGCTCGGCCGCCATCAACGCAGCCACATCCTGCACACAGCCGAGTCCCTGCTCACGGTCTTCAGTCAGAATGTGCAGCCGCCGCGCCAGGACATCGGTGACGGTGAGCGCCATTTCACTGCGCACAGCATGAACCACCTCGGCCCAGATGTACGGCAAGCCGAGAACCAGGCTGCTTGCCCAGCTTGCATCCTCATCAAGCAGGGCAACAACACTCCGGTAAGCAGGTCCATAGGCGCGCACCAGGTGGTGGACGACCGGGGCCGGCAGCCGATTGCCGATCATGGCGAGCGCATCCGTTTCCAATCCCGCCTGGAGGCCGGGCTCACCAGTTCCGAAGAGAGACTCCCGATCAGTGTGAGGATCGGGGGCTATCGGCTTCCCAGTTTCGCGGTGGAGTTTGCGCTCTGCCACATCCACCAGTTGTTTAGCCATTGAGCGATAGGTTGTCAGCTTGCCTCCGGCGATACAGAGCAGGCCGGAAGGGGTTTGCCAGATTCTGTGCTCGCGCGACACCTGGGATTCGGTCATGTGAGCGCCAGGTTCCGAAACGAGGGGGCGTACCCCGGCATAGGTGCTGATAATGTCATCGCGTGTCAGGTTGACGCCGGGGAACTGGGCATTGATGGCATCGAGGATATAGTCCACATCGTCGCCGTCGGCATATACGGCACTCAGGTTGCCCTTGTAGTCGGTGTCTGTGGTACCGATGATGCTGAAATCTCCCCACGGAATGAGGAACATAAGACGGCCATCGCGTGGCGAGAAGTAGCCCAGGGCATGATCCGATCCAAGGCGACTACGTGGCACCAGGAAGTGAACGCCCTTGGTTGGACGCATGATCGGACGTGCATCAGGATCGTCCATACGCAGAATGCTATCGGTCCACGGCCCAAGCGCGCTGATGACAGCGTGACCGCGGACGATCAGTTCACGTCCATTGATTTCGTCCTTCGCTATGACGCCTCGGGTTTTGCCACCTTCCTTAACCAGCCCGGTCACAGTCGTGTAGTTGACGATAACGGCCCCGTGGCGATGTGCCGACAGTAGGGTAACTAGAGTGAGGCGTGCATCGTCAACCGAGCAGTCATAGTAACGTGCTGCTCCTGTCAAGCCATCGCGGCGCAGCGATGGGAAGATCTTCAACACATCATTGGGCAGCAGCATGCGATGATGCTGAATGTTGCGGAACAGGGCGAGTATGTCGTACAGCCACATGCCGGCCATGATCTTAAGGAAGCCGTTTTTTGCCCCGCGATAGATGGGCAAGATGAATGGCAACGGCAAGACCATGTTCGGAGCAATACGGCGTAGGCGTCTGCGCTCGTTGCTGGCCTCGAACACCAGGCCGAATTCATATGTTTCCAGGTAGCGTACGCCGCCATGTATCAATTTGGAGGAGCGGCTGCTGGTGCCGCTGGCGAAATCTTCACGCTCAACAAGGGCAACCTTGCGCCCGCGCATGGCGGCATCGCGTGCAATCCCCGCCCCTGTGATCCCACCACCGACAACGATGTAGTCGAATGTCTCAGTAGTCAACCTTTCTAGATTCTCCTGTCGTGTGCGGTAGGAGAATTCTGCATGTGAATGAGTCAATGTCGTAGGCATAACTGTTATATCTCCACGGCGAAGTGATTTGCGGTCGTTTGCATGTCAGAACCGGAGATCGGTTATTGCTTCGAGGACTTCTTCCGGTACAGGCACAATGCCGCCCATGCGACCGAATAAGCGGACTGGAACGTGTCGTCCTACCCCCAGCAACACGTCTTCGATCATCTGTCCGGCGCTCATCTCGGCGACGAGAAATGCCTTGGCCGTATCTGCCAGCTCGGACAGGCGAGCATAAGGGAAGGGGTACAGGCTAATGGGACGAAGCAGACCGGCGCGAATGCCCTGGGCACGAGCCTGCTTGACGGCGGTCTGGCAGATGCGTCCCATCATACCATAGGCGACCACAACTATCTCTGCCCCTTCCATCATGTATTCCCTATAGCGTACCTCATTGGCGCAGATAGAGCGTTGGGCAGCCTGTATATCCTTGTTCACCCGTTCGAGCACCTCGGGCACAAGCTGAAGCGATGTGATGATACGGTGTGGTCGCCCTTCGGCTCCATATGTCGCCCAATCCGGGCGCTCCTTTCGCAGCGGGCGCATTGGTGGCAACTCGCAAGGCTCCATCATCTGACCGATGTTGCCATCGCCGACGACAATCGCTACATGACGGTACTTCCAGGCAAGGTCGAAGGCCAGGACCGTCAAATCAACAGCTTCTTGCACCGAGGCAGGTGCCAGGACGATGGGATGGTAGTCGCCATGTCCGCCGCCTTTGACAAGCTGGAAATAGTCGCTCTGCGACGGCTGAATGTTGCCCAGGCCGGGACCACCGCGCACGATGTCCACCAAGACGGCCGGGACGCGCGAAGTGACGATGTACGAGACGCCTTCCTGCATCAGGCTCACACCGGGACTCGACGATGACGTCATGACCCGCGCTCCGGTGCAGGCGGCGCCGTAAACCATGTTAATGGCGGCCAGCTCACTCTCAGCCTGAAGAAAGACGCGCCCTTCTTCCGGCATCCGCCGTGACATGTACTCCAGCAGTTCTGTCTGAGGAGTGATAGGATAGCCAAAGTACGCCTCAACGCCGGCGCGAATGGCTGCTTCGCCAATGGCTTCATTGCCCTTCATTAGCTGTTTGGCCATGTTTTCCTCTCTGAACGTCATGCACCGTAGCCCACAGCCACGGCTGAAAACAGGACGAACGATTGTCCTCTCGCCGGGTGTGCCAGCCACCCCGGCCGCATTGGTACTCACACCCTGGCCACGTCAGACCGATACACTGTGATCGCCGCTTCAGGGCAGATCAGTGCACAGAGCATACAGCCGGTGCACTGATGAGCAATGTCAATAAACTGCGACGGATGGTAGCCCAGAGCATTGAAGTGTTCGGCCAGGCCAACCAGCTTCTTGGGACAGACTGTGATGCAAAGCTGGCAACCTTTGCAGCGTGCTTCTTCGATCGTGATCCGTCCTGCCATACACGCGTCCTCCTCATTGAGGTATATAGCCCACCACACAGACACGGACACGCAGGGCTTTCCTGCATGTCTTCGTTGCCTGGCGGCGTGATCTTCCTTATGTCGAATTAGTAAATGAACTCGCGAATGTCATAGATGGCAATCTTTGGCCGTCGCTGCGCGTCTGCAAAGCGCAGACCGGCGCGAATTGCTGCCATCTGTGCATCCATCTCCTGCCCCGTTAACGGTTCGATACCAAGCTCGGCAGCAAGGCGAGCATACTCTGAGCCGGGATAATCGAAGAATGGCGAGAAGTACAAGATGTCCCGCTCACCCAGGCGCATGGCGTTGACGACATCAATAGAATGACGTACATGGGCGTCATAGAATCGGCGTCCGCCTACCCCCAGCATTAGGATGACTCCCACGTCCACGCCGCCGGCCTTGATCGTTGCCACCGCCTGCCGGGCATCTTCGGCCGTGTTGCCCTTGTGCAGGAAGCGCAACAGGTTGTCATCACCGCTTTCCAGCCCAATGTATGCCCGACGCAGGTTGCGCTCTGCCAGTTCGTGGTAATCCTCGACCGATTTGTGTCTGATTGTGAAAGCATCCACAAATGAGTAAACACCGCGCAAGGCGGTTGGATGCGCTGCCGACCAGGCTTTGCGTTCGCCATTCGACAGTCGGGCGGGTACGATCGGCAGCTCGGCATTAACGATGTCGAACAGTCGCAACAGTCGCTCTTGTGGAATGACCAGGGCATTGGCATCGGCCAGGAAGACCGTTGTCCGCAGGCTCAGCGCCGGACCAAAGAAATCGCGGATGGCCCGGATGTGCTGGCGGAACTCATCATCTCCTTTGATGTGGAAGGGCCGGTCACGGTAGAAGTTGCAGAATGTACACTTGTTCCATGAGCAGCCCTCGGTGGCCTGAAGAACCAGGGCGAGATACTGGTCAGGCGGCAGGATGCTGACGGGCTTGTAGATTGTGCGAAAACGTGTGCCGTCGGCGCACAACTGCTCGTAACCCCAGGCGCTTGACAGCACATCAGCAACATGCAGCCAGATGTCTCCTACAGCCGATCCCTCTTCCCATGACAACAGCGTGACGTCCTGGTGCGTCTCGACTCTGGCGAAGGGCTGAGTGGGGGGACAGTCACGCTCACCGATCGGGGTGATCTGCCCTGCTCGTAGCGCCTGGACGATGCCCAGCAGCGTTTGCTGCATCTCGTCGAAGAAGGCGCGTTTCTCATCCTCGCTAAGGTCACGCCGTGAGCGATTGGCCAGGCCGTGTCCGCCACCCCATTTTACCAGCACGCGATTGTCGAGCCCACGTAGGTAGTTCTTGCCGCCGCGATAGGCGCCAAGCAGACGTCCGATAGCGTCGAAATTGTAGATGGTCGCCTCGTCAATGGTCACCGAGAAAGAGTTTGATCGTACGTTAACCAAGATTCTCTGTAGGGTGGCGTTCAGAGCAAACTCGACAATCATGACCAGTTGACCCTTCTGCATCTATTATAGCACATTAGCATCGAATCCGTATCGCCGTCTCCTAGTCGGCCAGCAAGTGTCGTTCGGCTGCTGCGCGCTCCAACTGTTCGCGGAATTGCGGAGCAGCGATGCTGATCAGCATCTTGGCGCGCTCGCGTACGCTACGGCCATGCAGGTTAACGATGCCGTACTCTGTTGCCACATAGTGCACATCGGCGCGGCTGGTTACGACACCGGCGCCACGATCAAGCACCGGCACGATGCGCGAAATACTGCCACCCTTTGCTGTGGCCGGCATGGCAATGATAGGCTTGCCGTTCTTGGAGCGTGCTGCCCCACGCACAAAATCAACCTGGCCGCCAACGCCGCTGTAAAACACCTCGCCAATCGAATCAGCACACACCTGGCCGGTCAGGTCAATCTGAATGGCCGAGTTGATGCTGATCATATTGTCGTTTTGAGCAATGATGAAGGGATCGTTGACGTAGTCGGTTGGATGCAGCTCGATTATTGGATTGTTGTCGGCCCAATCGAAGAGTCGCTGTGAACCGAGCAGAAACCCCGCTACGATCTTGCCGGGATGCAACGTCTTCTTCTCGTTGGTGATCACGCCCTCTTCCACCAGCGTCATCACGCCGTCCGATGCCAACTCCGTGTGCACACCCAGGTCTTTGCGGTCGCGCAAGTAGTGCAAGACGGCATCGGGGATACCTCCAATGCCCAATTGAAGCGTGCAGCCATCCTCGATAAGCGAAGCAATGTGACGGGCAATTCTATCGGCCAGCTCACCGCCTTCCCCTTGAGGAAATTCAACTAAAGGACGGGAAACTGGCACAACGTAATCGAGTTTGCTGACGTGGATGAAGCTGTCGCCCAAGACTCGTGGCAGACGGTCGTTGATTTCGGCAATGACAATACGAGCCGACTGAGCTGCCGGCTTGGTCACCCCGACCTCAATGCCGAAGCTGCAGAAGCCATGCTCATCGGGCGGGCCAACCTGAATAAGAGCAACATCAATGGGCAGGGTGCCATTGCGGAAGAGATCGGGGATTTCGTACAGGAACACCGGCGTGAAATCAGCACGGCCTTCATTGACGGCAGCGCGCACGTTTTGGCCGATGAAGAGGGCATTGTGGCGAAAGTGCCCTTCCATTTCTGGTGCCGCGAAGGGTGCCGGCCCGATGACCAAGATACTGACCGTCTCGACATTCTCAAGCTCGCACGCACGCGCCACCAACGCGTCGATCAAACTCTGCGGCATGGCACAGCCGCCGCCGATGTACACGCGTTGCCCTGATTGCACAGCCCGTACTGCTTCCTCTGGCGCTACAATGCGCTGCTGATAACTGGCCATCCAGTTCATCATTGCTTTGTTCCACCTTGAACGAGTTGATGGTATGATGTCCTGCCACAGGTGTTTCCATCTTCGGGAGGACGCATGGTCATTCAGTTCGCCGGATCCACCTTGAACAATGACGTCAGCGGATGGCTCTGTCGGCCGGCCGACGCCGCGACCGTTGGGCTCACGGCATACCCCCGCGCCATCACGATGCCTTTCGCCAGGGCCTTGTTTTTCATGATCGCACGTTCCAAGCCCTCTCTGGCCACCAGGCTGATGTACGGCAGGGCTGCATGCGTCAGGGCATAGGTCGCAGTGCGGGCGACAACCGCCGACATATTGGGGACGCAGTAATGGATGACATCCTCTTCCACGTAGATCGGATTCTCGATGGTTGTCGGGCGACTGGTTTCAACACAGCCGCCCTGGTCAATGGACAGATCCATGATGACTGATCTCGACTTCATACTGCGCACCATGTCACGGGTTATCAGGCGCGGGGCGCGCTCACCCGGAATGAGGACACAGCCGACCAAGACATCGGCCATGCGGCAGACGGCGCGCAGGTTGGCCGTGGTGGCCAGCATGAGGGTTGCCTGCCCGCCGAGACGCTCATCAAGCGCACGTAGATGAGCAGGATTATTGTCGAGGACGGTGACCCTGGCGCCCAGTCCAAGGAAGGCTTTGGCTGCATTGGAACCGACAACACCCCCGCCAATAATCACAACTTCGGCAGCAGGAACACCCGGCAGCCCGCCCAGCAGAATGCCCTTGCCGCCATGTGTGTTCATGAGCAGTTGACCGGCAACAATCGGGATCATACGACCGGCAATCTCACTCATGGGAACAACCACCGGCAGTCGTTCGTCTTCCGTTTGGATGGTCTCATAAGCGATGGCGGTAATTTGCCGGCTGAGGAGGTGCTCAATGATGGCCCGGGGGGCAACGGCCAGATGAAGAAAGCCAGCAACGATATGCCCGTCACGCAGATAGGGAAACTCGGCAGGCACCGGGGCGCGTACCTTGACGATCATGTCGGCACGCCCCCAGGCTTCTTCAGGCGAATAGACAATGTCGGCGCCTGCTGCCCGGTAGTCCTCGTCGTGAAAGCCGGCAATGTGGCCGGCGCGACTTTGGACATAGACGCGATGGCCGTCGGCAACGAGCATGGCGACGCCATCAGGGGCAAGGCCGACGCGGTTTTCGAGGGCGGCTTCCTTCGGCACACCAATGTCCATATAACCTCCCCTTTGAGACATGCGGATGAGACATGCGGATCGCAGACGCCAGAAGTGCCTTGACGCTGCGGAGCTTAGCATAGACACGCGCCACTGTCAAGAAGCTCCCGGCGCGTAACTGTTCAGCGTTGGGGTAACACGACTTTTGCTGGGATGCTCCCATCCTGACCCATCCCCGTGGGCGGGGCAATTTGACCCTCCCGCAGGTTTGGGTAACCTGCGGGAGGGTATAGGCATGCCGATGCACCTGCTTCCAGGGTAAACGTGAACAGTTACCCCGGCGCTAACCAGATTTCAAGATAATGGCCTGACCCTTACTCTCCCCAGCAAACTGGAGAGGGCAGGTTTATTGCCCTGCTATCGTGGCGAGAAAATGGCCAAAACGTAAGTCACAATCTCTTTGCTGACTGTTATAGTTGTCTGTCTCTTAAATCAACGTAGCTTGACAAATCACTTATTAATGTGATATTGTGCCAATTAGGCAAAAAAGCACTCCATTGTCTGCTCACTATTCCAACTTTTTTGCAGTGACGCATGTGAATATGCGCCAAATCAGATGTAGTTATTCTAGAAGATGAGGGTAGAGCAAAAAATGGCACGTGAGGAACTGGTTAAAGTACCTGCCGTGATTCTGGGCAGCCGCCTGCGCGCCAAACGTCGGGCGCTGCACATGTCGCAGCATCAATTAGGCGGAGAAGACTTTTCGCCCAGCTATGTCAGCGCTGTTGAGCGTGGCAAGATTCGTCCATCACTGAAAGCGTTGTACATTTTGGCCGATAGACTCGGTGAACCGGTTACGTACTTCCTTCAGGATGAAGGCATTGCACGAAGTGGTGATCTTTTGGAGGAGACGATCGCGGCCGCGACAATCGCCATCTATCAGGATAATCCGGGCGGCGCTATTGCCAAGCTGCAGTCCGTGCCGTTGGAGAGACACACGCCAGAGATGCAGGCGCGGGTGCATCTGGCTCTCGGTCAGGCGTACATCGCCAATCATCAGCCCGCTGAAGCCATCAGTCATCTGCAAGAAGCGTTGCGACTCGCTGAGAGTGCCGGTAACGCGAGCCTGGCTGCCCATGCCAGATTGTATCAGGGCAACGCCTACTATCAGCAACAGAAGGCCGGCCTGGCCCTTGAGTTCCACCGTCGCTGCCTGCAGGCCGTCACTGATGGCACGGTCAAAGATCTCGATTTCGCCTTGTCGGTCTATGCCAGCCTGGGCGAGGACCTGCTGGCCTTGGGCCAAGAGAAGGACGCTCTCGCCTACTATGACGATGCCATGAGACTTGCCCAAAGCGCGTCTAATCTCCGTTCTTTGGCCGCCGCACAGTGGGAGATCAGCACCACCTACAAGAATGCCAACGACCTCTTGCAGGCACGAGTGTTTGCGCAGAAGAGCCTGGCCACCTTCGAGGCACTGCATATGTTGAGCACTGCCGCTGGCATTCGCAATATCTATGCCTCCATCCTTAGCAATACCGGTGAGATGGCGAAGGCCGAGGCCATCTTCCTGGAGGCCCGTTCCATGGGCGATCGCATCGGCGATGCGGCGGTGTCGGCCACAGCAACAATCAAGCTGGGTGAAATTGCCGGCCAGAAAAATGACTACGCCCAGGCCGAGAAGCTTATCCACCGCGGCATTGAGCAGGCAATGGCTCAGGGCAACGAGCTGGTTGCCGGTCAGGGGTTGGTGTCGCTGGCCCAGGTCTACGTCGCCGAGAATCAGCGCGAGGATGCCGAGAAGACATTCCAGGCTGCCATCAGCAAGCTTGAAGAGGCCGGAGCCAGCGATGCTCTGAGCAAGGCCTACTTCCGTTATGGCCAGGCCCTGGTGGCATGGGGCGAAAGCGCCAAAGGCTCAGCCTACCTGGAGAAAGCTTACCTGCAGACGCGCAAGGCGTAACACCATCGCTCCAGCATTGCACGGTGTGCGAAGGCTGCCCGACAATGCACAGAAAGACTAATGGGCGTCCGCGATCGTTGGGACGCCCATTGGTCACTCTTGCTGGCGGCCAGCAGCTCTATGTCGCCGCGCCCCTGGCCGCCGTTAGCGTGCCGTTGGCAAGGCAACCTGACGGTCGAACTCGGCACGCGCCGCTTCGATGCCGCTACGAATGTACGTCATTGCTGAGCCCACCGAAAACATGCGCACGCCTTTGTCAAACCAGAAGCGTATCTGCTCAGGTGTGCAGACGATGCCCACACTCTTGCCGTGCTTCTGTGCAGCAGCCAGAACTCTATCGGCCTCTGCCATCCATTCTGGCGTACTCCAGTTCCCCGGTGTTCCCAAAGAGATTGATAGATCCAGCGGCCCAATGAACAAGACATCAACACCGGGTACAGCGGCGATGGCCTCAGCATTGCTGACGCCGGTCAATGTCTCGATCTGCGTCACGATCATCCCCTGTTCATTGGAGATGCGCACTGCGTCGGCTGCCGATACCGAGGCAAAGCCGAGCGCGGCCAGGCTGCCCATGCCGCGCCTACCCTGGGGCGGATACTTGGCACACTGAACGGTATATTCGGCCTGCTCTCTGCTCTCCACGCGCGGCACCATGACGGATAGAGCTCCCATGTCCAAACAGCGGGCTATCCAGAAATACTGTAGATCTGGGACGCGCACGACGCTGACCATGCCAAGGATGTCGGCCACCTGAAGGTCCGTGATCAGGTCATTCATGTCTGATGAGCCGTGCTCCAGGTCCACAAAAAGCCAGTCCAGGCGCGCATTTGCTAGAATGCGCATCAGCCCGACACCTACCGGCGCAGAGAGCCCCGTGCCGAATACAGCCTCACCGCGCTGCAAAGCCTGCTTGACCTTGTTCTCCAGCATTGGCTGCCAGCCTCCTCAACTTTGATCGTCTGCGTTCTTGCCGCATTATAGCGGTAGCCGTGCCGGCGGTCAAGCGCGCGATGGGTGGTATCTGTTCACTGTAGGGGTAACGGGACTTTCATTGCAATACTCCCCGCAAGTACGACAGGGAGACTCTTTCTTGCAAGTTTTTCCGCCCGCGAAGCGGGTTGCCAGGCAAGGCTACCACTGCATTCGTTGCCGGAACGAAGGCGAATAGTGGCGGCGGGCGCCCCACCGATCGGCAGCATGAGTCGCCGCACGGCGACTTAACCTGCCGACGAGGGGCGGCATTGCTCCACGTAGGCACAACTTTGGTCGCCATGCCGATGTGTCCAATCACCAAGTGCAACACACCAGTCAAAACATACTTGACAAACGGCAAGACTGGTGATAACATATCACATGTACGATATATGATATTTGGTTGCTTCACCTGCAGTTCCTCAAAGGAGCGCCATGGCGGAATCGTTTCGCACTCCGGCGCTATCAAAACGTATCCAGCAACACATCAAAGACTATATCCTGGCCAACGATCACCGGCCTGGTAGCGCCTTGCCCCCTGAAGGCGAGATTGCTGCCACACTTGGTGTCAGCCGCACAGCCGTGCGCGAAGCGGTGAAAGCCCTGGAGGCACTCGGCGTTGTTGAGGTACGCCATGGTGAGGGCCTCTACGTTCGCCCGTTCAACCTCGACGCAATCCGTGACCACCTTTCCTACAGTCTTGATTTCGATGCCGATACCGTTGCTGAGATCTATCAGGTACGGCGTTGGCTGGAACTGGGTGTTCTGCCGGACGTTCTTGCTCGCCTCGACGAAGCCACCATTGACCGGCTGCAGGCTGTTCTGGATCAATGGGAAAACGAAGCACGCGCAGGGATATGGACTGAGCAGGATCGCCGATTCCACTGGATTCTCAACAGTGTGACAGGCAATCGTATGCTCGTCCTCTTTCTCGACATCTACTGGCAGTTGTTAAACAATCTCCCCTACGACGTGCTCAAGCTCCCCATCGACCGCTTGACAACAGTTGAACAACACCGCAAGTTGTTTGAGGTGATCAAGACAAGAGATGTCGCGGCCGTACATAAAGCGCTTGACGAGCACTACATTGACCAAGAGCAGCGCCTGAAGCGGGTGATGGCCGCCAGGGGTGCAGAGGAGACAACATCCCATGCACCCCTTGGCAGTGACCTTCCCGCTTTCAGCATTCATTAGCAGCATCAGGAAACACCGCGTGATCGTCATGGTCATCGTCCACACCAACACATGAAGAGAGTAAGGGTCGGGGTGAGCGTATTCCAGTGAAAGTCCTGTTACCCCAACGGTGAACAGTTACTTTACTGAGCCGCAGACATTTGGAGATAAAGGCACTGGCGATTGCACGTCGCTGCTACAACAGTGCGAATCCTGCCTTCGCAGGCTGGAGACGGTCGGCGAAGGCCGACATCACGTCGTTGTCGCTGCGGTTTCCAACCGCTGAGGCTTATCTGAGCCGAAGTAACTGTTCACGTTTACCCTGGAAGCAAGTGCATCGGCATGCCTATACCCTCCCGCAGGTTACCCAAACCTGCGGGAGGGTCAAGTGGCAGGGCCGGGGGCATTCCAGCGAAAGTGCTGTTACCCTAACCGTGAACAGTTACGAGCCGAACTTGTATTGACGCAGGCAGGGGTGGTATGCTATACTGCAAACGCAAGGATCAGCTTCGAGCCATACATTTTCATCACCATAACACGTGTCTTGCAGGATAGGGCGACACTCACCAGAACCAGGATCACCCCTTGTCAATCCAAATACCGCCTACGACCAGTCACGCTGTTAGTTGTGCGTGCCATAACATCCTCAGTTAGTGGAAAAAAGGAGGTCGTACCGTGTCGAAGAAGGCAAAGCTGACCAGACGTCGTTTCTTCACCCTGGCAGCAGTGACCACCGGTTCTCTGGCCCTGGTAAGCTGTGGCGCAACACCCACGGCCACGCCTGTTCCCCCAACGGCAACCAAGCCGCCGGCTGCAGCGCCAACAGCCACTACGGCCCCGGCAGCAGCACCAACCGCCACCAAGCCGCCCGCAGCACCCACTGCAGCCCCGACGGCCGTGCCCCCAACGGCCACGAAAGCCCCCACGGCTGCCCCCACCAAGGCACCCAGCCTGGGCTCGCAGTACATCGGCAAGCTCGAAGGTTACGAGGTGATTACCGATCCATCCAAGATCCCTGCCAAATTCAACGAGGCCCCCATGCTTGCCGAATTGGTCAAGGCCGGCAAATTGCCTCCGGTCGAGCAGCGTCTACCGGCAGAGCCTTGCGTTACTAAACCGGTGCATGAAATCGGCAAGTACGGCGGCACCTGGCGGCGCGGCTTCACCGGCCCGGGCGATGGCGAGAATGGCAATCGCCTGAGTGCCGTCGACAAGTGGCTGTTCTGGGATTACACCGGCACCAAGGTCATCCCCAGCCTGGCTAAGGCCTGGAAGCTTTCGGAAGATGGCAAGACGACAACCATCATCCTGCGCAAGGGCCTCAAGTGGTCAGATGGTCACCCCATGACTGCCGACGACTGCATGTTCTGGTACGAAGATATGTACCTGAACAAAGAGCTGGTGCCCACGCCGCTCATGGAACTGGCCCCCGGCGGCAAGCCAGGCAAGATGGTCAAGAAAGACGACGTCACCATTGAGTTCCAGTTCGAGGCACCTTATTGGCTCTTCGAGCTTGTCCTTGCCGGCGACATGAACACCGGTCGCGGTCAAACCACCGGCCAGTTCGCGACCTACTACTATGGTGGTTACGCCCCCAAGCACTACCTGTCGAAATTCCTGCCCAAATATACGCCCCAGGCTGATCTGGATGCACAGGCTAAGGCTGCCGGCTTCGATGGCTGGAAGAGCCGCTTCGTCGTTTTGAAGGACTGGCAACGCAATCCCGAATTGCCGATCATGGCACCGTGGCGCTGCACCAGCGAAATCACCAAGCCTCAGTGGATCCTTGAGCGCAACCCATACTTCTGGGAGGTTGACACGGCCGGCAATCAGCTCCCGTACATTGACAAAGTGCAGTTGACTCTGGCCGAGAACACCGAAGTCCTCAACCTGCGCGCCATCGCCGGTGAATACGACCAGCAGGAGCGCCATATCGACATCCAGAAGCTGCCCGTCTACATCGAGAACCAACAGAAAGGCAACTACACGGTGCACCTCGACCCGGGCGTCTATGGCGGTGACACGATCCTGAAGATCAACCATGCCTACGAGAAAGATCCCGAAATCGCCAAATGGCTGCGTAACAAGGACTTCCGCCGTGCTCTATCCATGGGCATTGACCGCGATCAGATCAACGAGGCATTCTTCCTCGGCCTGGGAACACCCGGATCACCCATCCCTGACCCGAGTATGCCTGAGTCTCCAGGCGAGGAGTGGCGCAAGAAGTGGCACACTCTTGACATCAACCAAGCCAATCAATTGCTCGACAAGATCGGCCTGGATAAGAAAGATGCCGAGGGCTATCGCCTGCGCACCGACGGCAAGGGCCGCCTGCGCATCGAAATGCAGACCGCTACCGGTTCCTTCGTCAACTACACCAAGCATGCCGAAATGATCGTCGAGCAATGGAAGAAAATCGGTATCCAGGGCGATGTCAAGGAATATGAACGTAATCTGTTCACGACCAACCGTGACAATAATGAACAGCAGATCGCTCTCTGGTCGAATGGCGGCACAGAACTGCTCTACCTGTACCCGGTTCATGCCCTGCCGGTGCAGGTGGGCAGCTTCTACGGGCCACCGATCGCCATTTGGTACAACTCAGGCGGCACGCAGGGAATGGCACCCACGGAGCCCGAACTGAAGCAGGCCATGGACCTCTACACCCAGGCACAGACCAAGCCATTGGAAGAGCGGAACAAGATCGCCCAGGAAATTTGGAAGATCTACGTTGATAACGTCTTTGGCATCGGGGTCGTCGGTCTGTCGCCGGCTTTCCTTGGTGTCCGCATCACGAGCAACAAGTTGGGCAACGTGCCGGCACGTCATGTCAACGCTCAGCACATGCGCACGCCCACCAGCTCGCGGCCCACAACCCTGTACTTCAAGTCATAACCTCGTTCAGAGTAAGGTTGGCACACCCTCCTGGAGGTGCATAGACCTCCAGGAGGGCAAGGGCAACCAGCGTGCGATAGCCAGCAGTTCTCCTTGTGAGGTAACCCGTGCTGTCATATATTATTCGCCGACTCATCCTTGCCGTTATCACTATTTGGCTGGTCAGCATTCTTTCGTTCTTCATTATTCAGTTGCCTCCCGGTGACTATGTGACGGCCTACATCGCCCAATTGCAGTCGTCAGGCAGTATGGTTTCGGCGAACGAAGCTGAACTACTGCGCGCACAGTATGGACTCGATCAGCCCATCTATATCCAGTATATCAAGTGGGTGCGGCTGATGACGCAGGGTAACTTCGGCATGGCCATGAACTGGAACAAACCGGTCAAAGATGTCATTGGCGATAGACTGTGGTTAACGATGGCGGTTTCGCTGGCAGCCATCTTCCTGACCTGGATCATCGCTTTGCCGATCGGTATCTACTCAGCAGTGCGGCAATACTCCATTGGTGATTATATTTTCACGTTTATCGGCTTCATCGGCATTGCTGTTCCCAACTTCATGCTGGCACTGATCCTGATGTACCTGGGCTTCAAGTATTTCAATATGAACATCGGCGGTCTCTTCTCCGCTGAATACGTCGAGGCACCATGGAGTTGGGCCAAAGTTATGGACTTGCTCAGACACCTGATCTTGCCGGCGATCATTCTCGGTCTGGCCGGCACTGCTCAGCTCATCCGCATCATGCGCGCCAACCTCCTCGACGAGCTGCGCAAACCATACGTGGTCACAGCGCGGGCAAAAGGACTATCCGAGACACGGGTCATCCTTAAGTATCCTGTGCGGGCTGCCCTCAATCCGTTTGCCAGTACAGTCGGCTATTATTTCCCCTACGTTGTGTCGGGAAGCATTATCGTCTCCCTTGTTCTCAGTCTGCCCACGGTCGGGCCGTTGCTTTTGAGCTCACTCCTTGCTCAAGACATGTTCCTGGCAGGAACCATTGTCCTCATGCTCGGTGTTATGACGGTGCTGGGCACGTTCGTCTCTGACTTGGTTCTGATGTGGATTGATCCGCGCATCCGGATGGAGGGATAAGCAGCCATGGCGAGACAACAAACACAACCGGATGCAGAAGAGCGTATCTCTGTCGCCACCCAGTGGCAGCTCATGTGGTGGCGTTTTCGTAAGCACACCCTGGCCAAGATAGGAGCCATCGTCGTCATCATCTTCTACTTGGTGGCACTCCTGGCCGATTTTCTGGCCTATGCCGATCCACAGTTCACCGAAGCGCAGCGCTCTTTAATCCCCCCACATGGCATTCAATGGATGGACAATGGCCGATTCAAGCCATTCGTCTATGGTCTGAAGGGGACGCGTGATCCTAAGACCTTCAAGCGTGTCTACGTAACCGACCCCGAAACCAAATATCCCATCCGCTTCTTCGGCAGAGGGTTCACGTGGAAAATCCTGGGCGTTAAAGTTGATCGTCACCTCATTGCCGTCGAAGGTACACCGGCTGAGGAGGTGCTGTTCATCCTCGGCACCGACACCCTGGGCCGCGACCTGTTCTCACGTCTGATGTATGCAACGCGAACATCTATGACGATTGGCCTTGTCGGTGTTGCTCTCAGCCTTATGCTGGGCATTGTATTGGGTGGCATCTCCGGGTACTATGGCGGCACCATAGATACCTTCATCCAACGCTTAATCGAGGTCATCCGCTCTATTCCCACCATTCCTTTGTGGATGGGCCTGGCTGCCGCCCTCCCCCGTGAATGGAGCGTGCGCCAGGTCTATTTTGCCATTACAATCATCATCTCCTTGATCGGTTGGACGGAATTGGCGCGCGTCGTACGTGGACGATTCCTCTCCCTGCGCGAAGAGGACTATATCACGGCTGCCGAACTGGCTGGATGCAGCCAGATGAGGATCATCTTCCGCCACATGGTGCCGTCATTCTTGAGCCATATTATTGCTGCCACAACCCTGGCTATTCCGGCGATGATCATCAGCGAGACATCGCTGAGCTTCCTGGGCCTCGGATTGCGACCGCCCGCCATTAGCTGGGGTGTCCTCTTGCAGGACGCCCAGAATGTTCAGGCACTGGCCATCTCACCCTGGCTTGTCATTCCCACGATACCGGTGATCATTGTCATCCTGAGCCTCAATTTCCTCGGCGATGGCCTGCGCGATGCCGCCGACCCGTACGGATAGTCGAATTCTTCACTATCGGACATCTATTATATGATGGATGAGCAACCAATTCTATCGGTTCACAGTCTGAAGACGTATTTCTTCCAAGACGAGGGCACGGTCAAAGCCGTGGACGGCGCCAGCTTCGATGTCTACCAAAGCAAGACGCTGGGCATCGTCGGCGAGAGCGGCTGCGGCAAGAGTGTCACGGCGCGCTCCATCCTGCGCATCGTCGAACGACCAGGCCGCATCGTTGACGGCACGATCCTGCTACGCCGGCAGCTCGGCAACGGTCAGCGGAAGGAGCTTGACCTGACCAAGCTAGACGCCAATGGCCAGCTCATGCGCTCGATCCGCGGCAAGGACATTGGCCTCATTTTCCAGGAACCGATGACATCTTTCAGTGCCCATTACACCATCGGTAACCAGATCATCGAGGCCATTCGGCTGCATCTGAAGCTGGGGGCGCGCGAGGCCAGGCAACGGGCGATAGACATGCTGCGGCTGGTGGGTATTCCCAAACCCGAGCGCCGCATAGATGAGTATTCCTTCCAACTAAGCGGAGGGCTGCGTCAGCGCGCCATGATTGCCATGGCCCTATCGTGTGATCCCGCCATCTTGATTGCTGATGAGCCAACAACTGCCCTCGACGTGACCACCCAGGCCCAGATCCTTGCTCTGCTTGAACGATTGCAGGACGAGCGCAAAATGGCGATCATCCTTATCACCCACAACCTGGGCGTCGTAGCCGAGATGTGTGATGATGTTGTCGTTATGTACCTGGGACGTGTGGTGGAGAAAGGTCCGGTTGATACCATCTTCCACGATGCCAGGCACCCATATACCCGAGCGCTGCTGCGCTCGATTCCCAGTATCGAATCGTCGCCGCGCGTCAAGCTACCCACTATTAGCGGCAGCATTCCCCATCCCTATAATCGGCCCAAGGGTTGCCCATTCCATCCACGCTGCCCCGAAGCCATGCCGGGGCTGTGCGATGTGGAGGAGCCGACGCTGTTACCGGTTGCAGACGATCAGGATGTGAGCTGCTTTCTCTACCACAAGCCGGAGAAAGCCGATCAACATGTCGTTCGGCGTCCATAGCTCTACAGCCATGCAATGGGTCATGGGGCATCACCCGATTAGCGTACGATTGTTTCGAATAGTGGTTCGAGACCACAATAATGTGAACAGGGCAAGCAAAAAGTGAACGAAGCAAGCGACGAGGTTCTGCTAGACGTCAGACATCTGCAGAAGTTCTTCCCCATCCAAAGGGGAATTCTGCGCCGCGTCGTCGGCCAGGTGCGTGCTGTTGATGACGTCACTTTTTATGTCAAGAAAGGTGAGACGCTGTCACTCGTGGGCGAAAGTGGCTGTGGCAAGACAACGACGGCGCGCTGTATCGTCCGTGCCATCAAACCCACATCTGGCAAGATCCTTTTCCGCACAACCGACGGCAGCATCATGGATATCGCTCCCCTGCCCAAGGGTGAACTGCGTCCACTGCGACGCCAGATGCAGATGATCTTCCAGGATCCCTACTCATCGTTGAATCCACGCATGACTCTCTTCGACATTGTCGGTGAACCCTTGCTGGTCAACGGTGTCTCCAGCCGCCAGGAGCGCATGGATCGCGTCGCTGAGATGCTAAAGCTTGTCGGCCTGCGCCCCGAATACATGCGCCGCTTTCCCCACGCCTTCAGCGGTGGCGAGCGCCAGCGTATCGGCATCGCCCGTGCCCTCGTCCTCCACCCCAGTCTTGTCGTCGCCGATGAGCCGGTTTCGGCACTCGATGTATCGGTGCAGGCCCAGATACTCAACCTTCTGCTTGACCTGCAGATTGAGCTCGGTCTGACAACCATCTTCGTTGCTCATGACCTGAGCGTCGTCAAGCACATTAGCGAACGCATCGCCGTCATGTATGTGGGACGTATCGTCGAAACCGCACCAACAAGCGAGCTCTTTGCCATGCCCAAACACCCATATACGGAGGCCTTGCTTGCTGCTGTACCGAAACCTGATCCGCGCCTCAAGGGCAGGCGTATCTTGCTAGAAGGCGAGGTTGCCGATCCGGCCAATCCGCCTGAGGGCTGCTACTTCCATCCTCGTTGCCGTTATGCCGTCGAGGTGTGCCGCCACGAGGCGCCCGTGCAAGAAGAAATTGAGCCGAGGCATTTCGTCAGTTGTCACCGGGCTCGCGAGCTGACCCTCCGAGGGGTGAAGCGGTCATAGATTGGCGGTCTTCTGCTGGCAGCCATCAAGAGGTCGGATGAAATAGAAAGTGAGAGACAAATGATCGAGATAATCCTCTTCATCAGTGTTGTTGCTGGAGTCGTCATCGCCTTGATGAAGCTGGCGGCCGGCTGGGGTGGTGAAATGATCCGCCGTGATATCGTCGCACGACTCCAGGCCGGCGAAACAATTGTCAACTGGGGAAAGATGCCGGATGAATGGATCGAGCCCCACCGGCGGCGTGTTGCTGCACTGCGCGAAGCCGGTGAAAGCCAGGACACGATTGACCGCGCCGGCCAGGCAGCCCAGGCATCCTGCCTGCGCAAAATTGATGATCTGTTGCTTTTCTTCAACAAGACCAATTTGGCCGATGGGCCGGACACCAAGGAATTCCTGCTGCAGGCTCTGCGGGAGCGGCGCGCTCGCGTGGCTGCGCAAAGCTGGGAGATACTGCTGGCCAACCAGCCTGATCCGGAGCTTGGCACGTCAGAAGCCGGCACATTCATCTCCTGATCGTGTATCGGTCCTCATATATGCAGACATCAACGAAAATGCACCTGAAGAAGGTAGCTTTACTTTCCAGACACCAGGACGCCGTGCCGGTCTTGGTGTCTTTTTCCATCAACCACGCAAACAACGTTGGTACACTAAGGTACACTAATACCCATGCACCCAACAACCTGCGACACGAAATGGGGTGCTCAACCGTCTATACATGCAAGGCACTGACGAAAAACAGGAAACAGGAAAAAAGAGGGGCTCTTTGATGAACAAAGCGAGAGACTACAGCACGCTACTGAATCAGCTATCCGAGGAGTACACGCGCCACTCCCCGACGTCGGCTACCCTCAACGCACGGGCCATGAAGGTAATGGTAGATGGAGGCAGCCATAACATCCGCCTGATCAAGCCGTTCCCGCCACGCCTGGCATCAGCCAAAGGCGCCTACGTGACCGACGAGGATGGCCACAAGATCCTGGATTTCTGGCAAGGCCACTTTGCCAATATCCTGGGTCACAATCCCAACATAGTCAGTGAAGCCCTGGCCACCGCCTTCGAGAGCGGCGTGTTCGGTCTGCAAACCGGCTTCACCGACCGATTGCAGATAGAGGTGGCCGAGATCATCTGCCGCCAGACCGGAGCCGAGCGAGTGCGCTTCACCACCAGCGGCGCCCTGGCGACAATGTATGCCACGCTGCTGGCGCGGGCGTTCACCGGACGCGACTTGGTCTTGAAGGTGGGCGGCGGGTGGCATGGCGCCCAACCCTGGGCACTGAAGGGTGTCAGTTTTGCCGAAACGGGCATGCAGCCCTGGCAGGTAGAAAGCCAGGGCCTGCCGCGCGGCGTTGACGGAGAAGTAATCGTTTCGCGCTTCAACGATGTAGATATGCTATACGATCAGTTCACCCGCCACGGCGACAGGCTGGCCTGCTTCATTGTTGAACCGTTCATCGGAGCAGGCGGTTTCATCCTTGCCGATCCAGAGTATCTGCGCACAGCTCGCCAACTGGCCGATCGCTACGGGGTGGTGCTCATTTTCGATGAAGTGATTAGCGGTTTCCGCTTCCATGCCGGTGACCTTGGCACAATGTATGGCGTCAAACCTGATCTGGCCACCTTCGCCAAGATCATAGGAGGTGGTATGCCGGTGGCCGCCGTCGGCGGACGTGCCGACATCATGCGCCTCTGCGGGCGGGAGGGAGGCACCAGGGTACGATTCTCCGGCGGCACCTACTCCGGCCACCCGGCGTCACTTCTGGCAGCCAAGACAATGCTGGAATACCTGGTCACCCACAAGGATGAGATATACCCGCGCCTTGCCCGCCTGGGTGAAAAGCTGCGGCAGACCATTGAGAGTGCCTTCGCACGTGAGGGCGTGTTCCTTCGTTGCACCGGCTATCCAAACGCCGTGGTGCCGGGCAGCTCCATGGCTATGCCGCAATTCCCCTACCGGGAAGACCAGCCTCTGAACAGCCCTGATGATGTTGATGATCCGGCGAGGTGTGACGTTGTGCTGCGCGACAAGGTGCTGCAACTGGCCTTGCTCTGCGAGGACATCCACGTTGCCCACGGTCTCGGAGCCGTCAGTACGGCACACACAGATGAGGATCTGGCCCGTTTTAGTGAAGCCTGCAACCGTGTGGCCAGGCGCTTGCGGCCCTACGTAAGCTAACAGACGGCCAGAGTCATGGCAAATGGCCCAAAAGTCATATGTCAAATTGGCTGTTTCGCCCCATTAAGGCTATTCATTATGTTAATATATATATTTGTCCGGATAATGCTATGTCAAGCCCATAGAAGGGGGGTGAGAGCTTATGTCAATAATGGTGTCGGAGGAACAGAACATGCCAGACAAGATAAGCGTGATTCAATACGGCCTGGGGCCGATCGGCAGTGCAGTCGCACGCCACATCACGGAGCACCCACAGCTCCAGCTTGTCGGCGGCGTTGATATTGACCCGGCCAAAGTGGGGAAAGACCTAGGCGAGGTCATCGGGCTGGGCCGTCACCTTGGATTGCTGGTCACACGGACGCTGGCTGACACGCTTACCCGCACCGGTGCCGACATTGTTACCCACTGCACCAGTTCGTACCTCGACACCCTCAAACCACAGATCCTGGAGATTCTGGCCGCCGAACTTGACATCGTGTCAACGTCCGAGGAGCTCTCCTTCCCCTGGCTTGCCCACCCAAAGGACGCCGATGAGATTGATGCCGCTGCAAAACGCGCCGGCAGGACCGTGCTTGCTACCGGTGTCAATCCCGGTTTTCTGATGGACACACTACCCTTGACTCTGACGGCCATTTGTCAGCGTGTTGATCGCATTGCTATCAAGCGGGTGATCAATGCCACCATCCGGCGCGGCCCGTTCCAGGTCAAGATCGGATGCGGAATGTCGGTTGAGGAGTTCAACGCCAAAATGGCCGCCGGGCGCATGGGGCATGTGGGGCTCATCGAATCCACAGGCATGGTATTCGACACCTTGGGGAAAACGCTGGAGCGTTTCGAGACCAGCGTGGAGCCGATTCTGGCCGATGGCCCGATCAAGACACCCTATGTCGAGGTACAGCCGGGGCGCGTGCGCGGGCTGAAGCAGGTAGCTCATGGCTACAGCCGAGAGGGTGAGTTTCTGACGTTGACCTTCATTGCGGCCCTGGATGCCGGCGATGAACAGGACACGATCACAGTTACCGGCAGGCCCAACCTGGAGGTAACGCTCAAGGGCACAAACGGCGACCTGGCTACCGTAGCCATTGCCGTCAATGCCATTAAGCGTGTGCGTGCCGCCGCGCCTGGCCTGCTGACGATGCGCGACCTACCGATCGTGACGGCATGGTGAGAGGCCCGTTTCGGGCAGCGAAGCTGCGCCGGCCTGATCTATCTTCCTGGCAAGAGATGCACTTTCAGTGTCTTGCCGGCAGCAAAAAGCCCAAACACTGAAGCAAAGTCAGAGAGCGGTACGCTGTGGCTGACCAGGGGGCGAACATCCACCACGCCGTTCTCCAACCAGGCGATGGCCGGCTGGAAGGTGTAGCTTCCTGCGAAACTACCGATGATCGTCCAGTCATTCTTGAATACATCGTACGGACGCAAGTTGATAGTGGCGACGTTTGGCGCAACACCAAATTGCAGGTACTGCCCGCTGGGCCTGAGATAGGAGAATGCCTGCTCAATAACATGTGGGACACCGGTCGCGTCAATGACGACGGCAAAGCCATGGGGCGCGAGATCACGCAGTACCTGCGCCTGATCATCGCCGGCGGTTACCGTCACTGTTGCGCCGAGCTCTCGAGCGAGCCGCAAGCGATCGGTCTGCTTTTCAACCACGACAACCTGCGACGCGCCACTGTGCCGCAGCGCCTGGGTCAGCAGCAGGCCCATGGGCCCTGCGCCAAAGATCAAAACATTGTCGCCCGGCCATACGTGTAGCCGGTTCAGGGCATGGATCACGCAACACAATGGCTCGACAAATGCCCCCTGGCTGTCGCTTAAGCTGTCAGGGAGTTGGTAACAGGCCTCTGCCGGCACAGCAACATATTCAGCAAATGCCCCGTCACGCGTCACGCCGACTGCCTGTAGATTCAGGCATTGGTTGAACAGGCGGTTGCGGCAGAAATAGCAGTGGCCGCAATAGAGATTTGGGTCAACGGCTACGCGCTGGCCAACCCTGAGATCGCTGACCTCTTTACCTACCTCGACAATGACGCCGCAGAACTCATGCCCGGCAATCAACGGAAACTGTGAATAGTACTCGTTGCGATAGATGTGCAGATCGGTGCCGCAGATACCCACCGCGCCGACTTTGACAATGACATCCTGTGGCCCGCAGCCGGGATCGGCTACTTGTCTAATGTCCAGCGTCTGCGGAGCAGTGAAGACGATGGCCTGCATGATAGAAAATCCTCCTGACTACGATTCTGCGATCTCGGTCAGCCTGCGCAGATACGGTTGCAGTGAAGGGAAGAGATGGACGTAAACATCCTCGTACACTCGCGTGTACATGTCATGATGTCGGTCATCAGGCTTGAATTGCTGCCCCTCATTGTGTGACATGGCTGCTGCTGCCTCTGGCACACTGCTGTACATGTGTATCCCGGCGGCTGCCAACATACCTGCCCCGAGGGCAGCCGCTTCGCCGATCGCCGACTGCTGCACCACCTTGCCGGTCACATCGGCAATGATCTGACACCACCGTGAGCTGCGCGCTCCGCCGCCCATGACGATGTACCTGTGCACGGTCTCTCCCAGTGCGGCCTCGACCCCGCTCGTGTGCAGCCTCTGCTCGTAGGCGATGCCCTCAAGCACCGCGCGATAAAGGTGCGTCTTGCCGTGAATACCGCGCCAGCCGACAACAATGCCACTGGCGGCTGCATCCCAATAGGGGTTCATTGCGCTATTCCAATACGGCACGAGGAGCAATCCAAGCGATCCAGGCGGCACCTCGCCGCAAGCAGCGTCCCATGCCTCCTCATGACCGCCGAACTGCCTAACGAACCAGGATACAGTGTATGTACCGCCCAGGATCACCGTTTCCAGGGAAAAGCTGCCGGGAACGCCTCCGTACATGGTACGAAAAGCACGGTCAACCACATAACGAGCTGAGTAAGCACCCGAGACGACAGCCGTACCCAGGTTGAGGTAGGCAGTACCTGGCTGCGTAATATTGACGCCCAACCCTGCTGCCTGCCCGTCGCCCAGTCCGGCGACAACGGGCAGGCCGGCAGGCAAGCCACACTGTAAGGCGGCCTCGTCAGTCACCTCTCCAATGACGTCTCCAGGTGGGAAAACCTCCGGCATGTGAGCAGGCCCCAGGCCAATGCACGCTAACAAGTCAGTGGCCCACCGCTTGCCCGGCATGTCGAATAGGCCCATCGGATCGGCACACCCCCAGCCGGTGCGAAAGCGTCCGGTGAGACGCCGAATGAGGAAGGCATGGACATCAACCACTTTGAATGTGCGCCGCAGCATGTGTGGTTCATTCTCCGCCAGCCAGGCCAGCTTGGCAAGCGACAGATTGCCGGACAGCGGCTTACCTGTGAGCCGGTGAATACGCTCGCCACCGAACAGTCGGTCGAGTGACGGCAGCACAGAACGCGCCCGCTCATCCATCCAGACAATCGCGTTGCGCAGGGGCCGCCCAGCTTCATCAACGAGGGCAAACGTCTCTCGTTGATGGGCGATGCATAGGCCGGCCAGCCGTCCGACGTCAACGCCTGCTATTGCCTGGCGGATGGCCTGGCCTGTTGCCAGCCACCAGCTTTCTGCATCCTGCTCATGCCATGCGGCTCTGGGCATGAGCAGTGACAGGGGGGCACGCCCCTCGCCTATGGTGTTGCCATGCCGGTCCCAAACGATGGCTTTGCACGCCGTTGTGCTGCAGTCAATTCCAATCACAAGGTCGCGTTTCTTACTCATGTCGTCGTCGAGGTGCCAAGTGCCTGTGCAGACACCGTGCGGTCTGACATTTATGCAGTCGGCCGTGGTGGCGTCATGCCTGAGAGGGTATTACCCCTGGCCGGGAGGGTCGGCCGGCCCGATGACCTGCTCGGTCCGGTCAGCTTTCAGCTTGCGGTAGACGAAGATGACTGCCAGGAGAACAAGGATGGCAATGATTGGGATGTCGAACGGTCGCATGACGGCCCGAATCTCTTCCCAATGCTCGCCGGCCACAAAACCGGCCCAGGCCAGGGCAATTGACCAGGGGAACGAGCCCAGAAAGGTGAGAGCGCTGAAGCGTTTGAGATCCATCCCGGCGACACCGGCCGGAAAGGAAATGAAGGTGCGCACGACAGGCAACAGGCGCGAGAAAAAGATGGCAGGCTCGCCGTACCTCGCAAACCAGGCATCGGCACGATCGAGATCATGTCGCGAGATCAGCACATAACGGCCGTATTTCTCCAGGAACGGGCGACCACCTTTTTGTCCCACCCAATAGGCGATCCACGATCCGATGACGTTGCCGGCGGCCCCAACGATACCGGCCCACACGAGCCAGGGCCAGCCGAGAGCGCGGGCCTGAATCAGCATCCATCCGGCCAGCGGCATCGTCACCTCGCTGGGCAACGGAATGCAGGCGCTCTCGATGATCATGGCCAGCAGAACACCCGGCCAACCGATAGTGTTGAGCAGAGTCTGTAGAAAGGCCACAAGCTGTTGCTCGATTCCTTGCAAAAGCATCCTCCTTGTCGCGCACTGTCGTCGTGTGTCTTGCGGCGGACATTATACTATGGGTATTCAAGACTGGTCAATTAGTTCTCTCACCCCGATGAGCGCATACCCGCCAAAACATTCTCCAGAAACCTCTTGCCACGCTTAATGTCCTCGATCTGCCGCGGACCGGCAATCTCGCGCTCGATTGTGATGGCACCCTGATAACCAAGAGTCTTGAGCTTGCCTAGTAGGGCCGGGAAATTCACCCGCCCCTCACCCAATGGCTTCTCATCACCCAATCTGCGACCATCCGTTGGATACTCGCCGTCTTTCGCGTGGACGCCGCGCACGTATTTTCCAATTATGTCTAGTGCGTCCACGGGGTTTGCCTTGCCATACATCAGCAGATTGGCCGGGTCTAGATTCACACCGAGATTCGCCGCGCCGACATCGTGGATTGTACGCAACAGAACGATGGGTGTCTCCTGACCTGTCTCAAACCAGAATTGCTGGCCGTTCTGCGTGCAGTAGGCAGCAATCTCTTTGACGGCGTCTACGACACCAGGGTACAACGGATCGCTGAGGTTTTCGGGTATGAAGCCCACATGGGTCGTGATGCTTGATACACCCAATAGACGGGCAAAATCCGATGCCCGTTTGAGAGCTGCCAGCCGCTCGCCACGCGTTGCCGGTGGCACTAGCCCAATGGTTAGCGGCCCCTCAACGAAATCCCACACCGTACGTCCTGGGGTACCCGCCCACAGGGTCGTGATCTCCACGGCAGCGGCCCTGGCAGCGCTGCTGAGGTGTTGCGCCACGTCCGCTGTCAGGAGATCTTCATGCCAGCACGACACCTGGCATGTTGAGAAGCCCAGGTCGCACACGTTGCGAATGGCTTGCTCAGGCCCAGCCTCGAGGGCAACCAGAACACCCAGTTTCATATTCTTCCTCACTTTCATGCAGTCACAGCGCACATGTCAATGCATCTGTTGCCCCAGCGCCATGACGTGGCCTGTCTCTAAAGACTGGCGGACCGCAGTTGCTATCTCCAACACGTCACGCGCCTCGGCCAGGGTAGCAATCGCCGGCGATTCTCCCTGCTCGATGCAATCAACAAAATAGCGGATCTCGGCCAGATACGGATCAGTTTCATCGCAGGGTGGATAATGTGCCGGCTGGCCTGACAGATAGACGCCGAGTGTGTGCAGCCGTGCCGCCCCCTGCGTGTCGGCCTGCCCTCCACCGTAGCGATATTCAGCAAGACCGCGTTCGGCCAGGAGGCGGAAGATCATGGTAAAGGGGAAGCCATCGGGCATGAGAAACGAGGCTTCGGCAGCGGCGCGGCAACTACCGTAGTCGAGCGATGTCAGCACGTGATTCCACGCGCCACTGTCCACACGCACCCCAACCGCATAGACCGTCTTCGGGTGGCCGAAGAGGTAGTACAACCAGTCGAGGTCGTGAACATGCAGGTCAAGGATGGCACCGCCGCTCAGGTCTGGATCACCATACCAACTCGTCCATGTTGGCTGACGACCGAGTCGGGCAGCAAATGCCATGATTGGCTTGCCCAGTTTGCCTTCATCCAGCATCTCTTTAATGGCCAGGTAGTGCGGCCAGAAACGGATCACCTGGGCGACCATGACCTTGACTCCTGACCTCTGGACGGCGGCAATCATGCGTTCAACAGCGGCGACGTTCAGTGCAACCGGTTTCTCACACAGAATGTGCTTGCCGGCACCGGCCGCGGCGATGACGCCCGTCTCATGCAGGTATGTCGGCAGACACACGTCAACGGCATCGACATTCTTGTCATCGAGGAGGTCATGCATATCGTAGTAGGCGCGTGCATTGTGTTTTGCCGCCATTGTATCGGCGGCTTGATGGTCAATGTCGGCTACAGCCACCACCCGCGCCTTGTCGAGCTGTAGATATGATCGCGAATGGACACGGCCGATGTTGCCGGCGCCGATAATGCCAACTCTGACCATGCATTCCCTCCTATAACAAGCCCGGACCAGGTGCTCCACGCTGTGCACAGTATAATGCACTATCGTCCTGCCGTCAAACATCCTTTTTGGCTCGTATATGTTCAGAGTTCTGGTGACGAAAACTCGGGTGCATCCACGAGTCGTTTCTGATTAGGCTGGTTGTGGCAGGCGGACGCGCCGCTGCGCCAGCATGTCCCATTGGTCGCTCAGCAGAGCCGCTCGCGCCTTGGCAACATTCCAAGCGCCGTCTTTGTCCCCTGTTGCGCCGGGCACTTTCAGCCGTTGGGTCCTGACCTGCTTGCACCCGCGACCAAAAGGAAGTGGATGCACCCGGCGGGCAGAAAATGCTTGACAAATCGGGCTAGGTACACTATACTATGGTTGTGTATACAATACACAGTACACAGTGTATTGGATGCGAGAAGCATGACAATACACAGATCCTTCCCGTTATCCTCTCTCGACGGCGACACGGCATAGCGATAGCTACTATAGATAGATAGGTTATCCGTTGTCAGACCCTGGCACGTCAAGAACCTTTACCTCTGTTCCAGCCTGATTTTGCGCTCGACGGCATCTTTGTCCAACTGATAGCAGGCGGTGTTTCATCAGCGAATAATTCCCGGATGTGGGGGTGGCTGCAGGATGTTCGCGTTTACTCATCACCACGCCCGTCGGCCCGGCTGGCTCACGCCGCGTCCGTGCCAGTGAGTCGGATTCATACTTTCGTCAATCTTGTTCATGGAAAGGGATCAATGCCATGTTCGTTCATCAAAGTCTAACCGACCGCATCTACGAGTATCTGAAGCAGAGCATCGTGACCCATAACTTGAAGCCGGGTGAGCGGCTTGAAGAGCAGGAGATCGCCGACACCCTGCAGGTCAGCCGGACGCCAGTGCGAGAGGCGCTGGGCCGCCTGGGTGCCGATGGCCTGGTCACCATTCTGCCGCGGCGGGGTGCAGTTGTCGTTGATTTGACGGCCAAAGACATCACCGACATATACGAGGTGCGCGAAGCATTGGAAGTGCTGGCCATCCAGCTCGGCATGGCCCACGTCAACGACGGCGATCTGGCCAGGCTCGAGGAGATACACAGGCAATTTGGCGAGGCATTGGAGCGCTGGGAACACAAGATCTGTTTTGAGCGAGACAGAGAGTTTCATGATGAGCTGGTGCGTCTGGCGAACAATAACAAACTGAAAGAGCTCTATGACCGCCTAGGAGCGACGATTCAGGTCACCCGTTGGATGCACTGTGACAATCGTGCTGTGCAGGAGTCATCATTCCAAGAGCATGAGCGGATACTCGAAGCTCTGCGTCAGCGCAACGTTGATGCAGCATGTGAGGGTATGAGAGAGCATATCCGCAAGGTGAAGGCAGATCTATTGGATGGGCATCGGCAGCAGACGTAAGCTGGTGGGATTTCTTGTGAGGAGGATCGCTTAAGCTGGGGTGAACCACCTGATAACGCACAGAGGAGGAATAACCACTTGGTTGCGAGAGTTCGCGTCCCAGTGCTCAATGGGAATCCCTGGCACGTCACCGGCTACCCGGATCTTGGTGACCTGGCGTATGGGCCAAGGGAACATGAAGTCGTCGACCACGCCATCTGGCAGTCACGCGATGGCAAATGGCACATCTGGGCCTGTGTTTGTTACACCAAAGTGGGGCGCGTGTTCTATGGCTGGGAAGGTGATTCGCCGGAGCACTCGAACTGGACGCCGCGCGACGTCGTCATGCGTGCTGACAAGTCTTATGGAGAGAACATCAACGACTGGTTTGGCGAGGAGTGGATTCAAGCGCCGCACGTCATCTTGCACGGCGATACATACTGGATGTTCTATGGGGGTCATAACACCGACGTGGGCGAATGCCAGATCTGCCTCGCCACATCAAAGGATGGTAGGCATTTTGAGCGCTACAAGAATGCCCAGGGCCAGAGTCGCCTGTTCATTGGTCCCGGTGATGCTCGCGATCCAATGGTCGTAAGGGCCGGTGACCAGTGGTTATGTTACTACTCGGGAAATCGAAGCGGCCAGCGCCAGCCGAATATCGTCTATGTACGTACCTCGTCTGACCTGATCCATTGGTCGGATTACCGCAAAGTTTCCTGGGGAGGCTTCACCAGCGGCACAGGACCTCTAAGCGCACAGTGCCCATTTGTTATCTATCTAGATGGCTACTACTATCTGTTCCGCACCAGCGAATATTACCCGCCGGCCCGCACCAATGTCTATCGCTCAGAAGCCCCCTTCGATTTTGGCCTGAATGATGATAGCAAGTGGGTGCAGACCCTGCGCTGCGCCGCATCGGAAATCGTACAGGACGGCGATCAGTATTACATCAGCAGCGTGGAAGACCTAAAGGGAGGCGTGCAGTTATTCCGCCTGAAATGGCTGTAGGCGCAATCCTTGTAATCGCTCTCAGGCCATCACAGGATTTGCCCCACGGCGACGAAAGAGTAACAAGCGAAAGGAGGGTATTGAATGCCACAAGACACAGCGATTCCGCACATGCCGGTTCTTGACGGCGACCCCTGGCACATCACCGGCTATCCTGATCTCGGTGATCTTCAATACGGCCCAGATCACGAGGTGGTGGATCATGCTATCTGGCAGGCCAAAGATGGCTCATGGCACGCCCTGGCTTGCGTACGCGGCACAAAGGTTGGTCGCGTGCTCTACGAGTGGGAAGGCAACTCACTTGAACAAAGGAACTGGAAGCCGCTGGGCATAACTATGCGGGCAGAGAGAAAGTACGGCGAGAGCATCAACGACTGGTTTGGCGAGGAGTGGATTCAAGCCCCACATGTTATTACCCATGATGGCATATATTACATGTTCTATGGCGGGCACAATTCAGAGTTGGGCGAGTGTCAGATCTGCATGGCAACGTCGAAGGATGGGCGTACATTCATCCGTCATACAAACGAGCAGGGCTATAGCCGTGTCTTTGTGGGACCTGGTGAGGCCCGGGATCCAATGGTGATCAAGGTCGGTGAATTGTGGCATTGCTATTACTGTGGCCACGATACTGGCAAACGACGGCCGTGCAAGGTCTACGTGCGCACATCGTCTGACCTCATCCACTGGTCAACTTACAGGGAAGTGTCATGGGGCGGGTTTACTAGCGGCACTGGATTCTGGAGCACCGAGTGCCCATTTGTTGTGTACCTCGACGGCTACTACTATTTATTCCGCACCAGTGAATATCGCCCCCCAGCGCGCACCCACGTCTATCGGTCACAAGATCCTCTTGATTTCGGTCTGGGCTCCGATGCGAAATGGATCACGACGTTGCGTGTGGCTGCTCCGGAGGTGGTACAGGTTGGCGATCAGTTCTATATCAGTACGGTTGAGGATCTGAAAGGTGGGCTTCAGCTCTTTAGGCTGAAGTGGGTGTAACAACAAGAGGAGGTGATGTTGATAAGGTTGTGGCTGAACGGGATCAATCGCCTTGCACCTATGAAACATTCAAAAAGGACAGGAGGAAAAGCATGTTTCTGCTCGATAAGTCACTGAAGACCATGAGCCGCCGCGACTTCCTCAAGCAGGCAGCCACGGCAGTTGTCGGCTTGGGGCTGGCCACCGCCTGTGGTGCTACGCCGACGCCCACTCCCCAGCCGACGGCGACCAAGCCCCCGGCCGCAGCACCAACAGCACCGGCAGCTACCCCCACGGTGGCCCCGGCAGCTCCCACCGCCACCAAGCCACCTGCTGCGCCCGCAGCCACGGCAACGCCGGCGGCAGCAGCCAAGCCGACCCAGGCCGGCGACATGAGAACATCGTTGATCGGTAAACTTGAGGGTCCAACCATTGTCGAAACCATCCCTGCAACCTTCAAGGAGGCTCCCGATCTGGCCGAGCTGGTCAAGCAGGGCAAGTTGCCGCCAGTTAAGGAGCGCATCGGACAGGATCCCATTGTCGTCAAGCCGGTGCATGCCATCGGTAAGTATGGCGGAATATGGCGGCGGGGCTTCACCGGCCCTGGCGATGACTTCAACGGCTGGCGCGCCGCATCCGGTGCCGATAGCCTGCTGTTCTGGGACTACACGGCGCAGAAGGTGATTCCCAACATCGTAAAGTCTATGGAGATGACCTCCGACGGCAAGCAGTTCACCTTCCGCTTGCGCCGTGGCATGAAGTGGAGCGACGGCCAGCCTTTCACCGCCGATGATATCATGTTCTGGTTTGAAGACATTCATAACAACAAGGATCTGAACCCCACGCCAACGACCTACATGGCCGTCAACGGCAAGTATGGCACCGTGGAGAAAATTGACGAGTACACCGTTGTTTTCAAGTTCCCCGAGCCGTACTACATGTTCCCGCGTGTCGTCGCCGGCACCACTGTGTTCGGTCAGTCGTTCGGCGCCCCACGCACAGGTGGCTACGCACCCAAGCATTATCTCAAGCAGTTCCATCCCAGGTATGTGGACAAGGCAGAGCTGGACAAGAAGGTGGCCGATGCCAAGTTCGACAACTGGGTCAACTACTTCGTCAATCGGGCTACCTGGGCGCTGAACCCTGATCTGCCCGTGGTCTCACCCTGGAAGACTGTGCAGCCCAAGAATACGCCACAGTGGATACTCGAGCGTAACCCCTACAGCGTGTGGGTGGACACAGAAGGTAACCAGTTGCCCTACATTGACAAAATCGTGATGACCCTGGCCGAAAACCTAGAGGTGCTTAACCTGCGCGCTATCGCCGGCGAGTATGATTTCCAGGCCCGCCACATTACCCTTAGCAAGTTGCCTGTGCTGATACAGAACCAGGATAAGGGCAACTACAAGGTGCGCCTCGACATCGGTAACTATGGCGCTGACTTGATTATCTGGGTTGACCTGTGGTACCAGAAAGACAAGTTCATCGGTGACCTTCTGCGCAATGTGGACTTCCGACGCGCCATGTCCATCGGCATCAACCGCGATGAGCTCAACGAGACCTTCTGGCTAGGCACCGGATCACCGGGCAACGCCCTGCCCGGCCCCGAGAACCCCTACAGCCCGGGTGCTGAATGGCGACAGAAATGGGCACAGTATGATCCCAAGCTTGCCAATCAGATGCTGGACAAGTTGGGCCTGGACAAGAAGGACGCTCAGGGCTTCCGCCTGCGGCCTGACGGCCAGCGCCTGCGCATGGAAATGCAGACCAAGGGCGCACAATTCCTTGAGTATACGGCCATGGCCGAGATGATCAAGGAGCACTGGGCCAAGCTTGGCGTTGAACTCATCGTTAAAGAAGTAGAGCGCGCCTTGGGCTACACCAACGAGTTCAACAACGAAACGCAGTGGAGCCTGTGGACCGGCGATGGTTCGGACGACTTCTATCTCTGGACGGCATCCGGCCTGCCCACCGCCTTTGGCGGTTACGCTGAGTACTTCAACTCCTTTGGCGCCAAGGGCAAGGAGAATCAGCCGCCCGAGCTGATCAAGATGACCGAGATCTGGTGGAAGGGTCCCAGCCTACCTGACAAGGAACGCGAGGAGGCAGGCAAAGAGTTCTGGCGAGCTTATGCCGACTCCTGCATCCAGATCGGCGTCGTGGGCCTGGGAGCGGCGGCGCAGGGTGTACGTGTGCACAAGAACAATCTGGGCAACGCTCCTGATCGGCAGTACTGCACGCCGTGGGTAAAGAACCCGGCCATCTCGCGGCCACAGACCTTCTACTGGAAGAGCTAGCAATTTCACACTATCACGTTCGTGAAACGTCGTTGAAACAGGCTGGGAGTGCAGGCTTTTGGCCTGCTGCAGCCTTACGCCTGCACTCCCAACGGGAAAGTCAACAAAGCGCCATTACAGACAAGATGATCCTGGATGTCTGTTCCGTGTTCGGACGGTGGGAGAAGCTATGGTCGAATATATCGTTCGTCGTGTCGTACTGGCTTTCATAACGGTGATTGCCATCAGCGTGCTCAGCTTCATCATCATTCAGGCACCGCCGGGCGATTTTCTGACCGCCTACATTACCCAGCAGCAAGCCTCGGGCAGTGAGGTCACGCGCGAGGCAGCAGAGGCGATGCGCCTTGCCTATGGTCTTGATCAGCCCATGTACATTCAGTACTTCAAATGGATACGGCAAATGACCAAGGGCAGTTTCGGCGTATCCATGAACTACAATCGGCCGGTAGGTGACGTCATTGGCGATCGGCTGTGGCTGACTGTTGTTGTCTCGCTGGCGGCTGTGATCTTCACCTGGGCAGTGGCGCTGCCGATCGGCATCTATTCAGCCACTCATCAATACTCTCTTGGCGACTATATTTTCACATTCATCGGCTTCGTCGGTCTGGCCGTGCCGGGCTTCCTGCTGGCCTTGATCATCATGTACATAGGATTCCGTTATTTCAACACGAATGTCGGTGGCTTGTTCTCCCCGGAGTATGCCTCGGCGCCGTGGACGATGGCGCGCGTCCAGGACTTGCTCAAACATCTGCCGATTCCGGCCATCGTTTTGGGGATGAGCGGGACGGCGAGCATGATCCGCATTATGCGGGCCAATCTGCTTGATGAGTTGCACAAGCCCTATGTGGTGACGGCTCGCGCCAAAGGACTTCCGGTTACCAGGCTGATCATCAAGTATCCCGTACGGGTCGCCTTCAACCCGTTTATCAGCACGCTCGGTTATCTGTTCCCCTATGTTGTATCAGGTAGCATTATCGTCTCGCTCGTCCTGGGCCTGCCAACCGTGGGGCCGCTTTTGCTGCAGTCATTGGTGGCTCAAGACATGTATCTGGCAGGAACGATTGTGCTCATGTTGGGGGTCATGACGGTCATCGGCACGTTTGTGTCAGACATGTTGCTCGTGTGGATTGATCCCCGCATCCGCCTGGAGGCACGCTGATGGCAGAAACAGCAATCGGTCCTGCGGCAGCGGGGACGGCACTGGTCGAAGAGCGTATCGCGGTCGCTACCCAATGGCAGCTCATGTGGTGGCGTTTTCGCAAGCACAAGCTGGCCATGATCGGCACGATTGTCATCATCTTGTTTTACCTGGTTGTCATTTTTGCCGACTTCCTGGCTTATTCACCGCCGACGTCATCGGAAGCAGCGCGCTCACTGATCTCGCCCCAACGCGTGTATCTCTTCGATAATGGCAGGCTACGCCCACATGTCTATGCCCTGGTCGGTAGACGCGACCCGAATACGTTTCAACGGGTCTATGTGCCCGATCCCCAGAACCAGATCTATCTACGTTTCTTCGTGCACGGCTACAAGTACAATTTCCTGGGGCTTATCCCGATGGATTGGCACTTGTTGGGCGTCGAGGGTGATACGCCGGTCGAGAAGGCATTATTTCTGCTCGGAACAGATACGCAAGGACGGGATATGTGGTCTCGCTTGATATTGGCAACCCGTATTTCACTGACGATCGGTCTCGTGAGCGTGGCTCTGAGCCTCTTCCTGGGGGTCCTGCTGGGGGGATTATCCGGTTTGCTCGGTGGTGTGACCGATATGGTCATTCAGCGTATCATCGAGATTCTGGCCTCCGTGCCCACTATTCCCCTCTGGATGGGACTGGCAGCAGCCGTGCCCGCCGATTGGGACATCGTGAAAGTGTACTTTGCCATCACGATTATCATCTCGCTCCTCGGCTGGACGAATGTGGCTCGTGTGGTGCGTGGGCGCTTCCTATCCTTGCGTGAGGAGGATTATGTGATGGCGGCCGAGTTCGTGGGCTGTGGCCGCCTGCGCATCATCTTCCGTCACATGGTGCCGGGTTTCCTGAGCCACATTATCGCGGCAACCACGTTGGCCCTACCCAATATGATCATCAGTGAGACATCGCTGAGCTTTCTGGGTCTGGGCTTACGGCCACCGGCGATCAGTTGGGGAGTGTTGCTGCAGCAGGCACAGAATGTGCAAACGATTGCACTCACCCCGTGGCTACTCTTGCCGGCTGTTCCTGTCATGGTTGCTATCCTGGCCTTCAACTTCATGGGCGATGGCCTGCGCGATGCTGCCGACCCCTATGGATAATCGGAGTGCGAGAATGACGAGTGCAGAACCATTGCTGTCGGTGCAGAATCTGAAGACCTACTTCTTCACCGATGAGGGTGTTGTGAAGGCGGTTGACGGCGCCAGCTTCGATGTTTTTCCTCACCAAACGTTAGGGATCGTTGGTGAGAGTGGCTGCGGCAAGAGCATCACGGCCCGCTCCATCCTGCGCATCATAGATAGACCGGGGCGGATCGTCAATGGACATATCATGCTCCACCGTCCGGCAAGCAACAACCAACAGCGTCTGGTTGACCTGGTGACGCTGGATGCCGACGGTGTCGAGATGCGTTCCATCCGCGGCAAAGACATTACTTATGTGTTTCAGGAACCGATGACGTCGTTCAGCCCGGTGCACACCATCGGCAATCAGATCATCGAAGCGATTACATATCACGACAAGGTCAGTGAAAAAGAAGCACGCTTGCGCGCCATTGCCATGCTACAGCGCGTTGGCATTCCCCAGCCCGACCGCACGATTGATCAGTACGCATTTCAACTAAGTGGTGGACTGAGGCAGCGGGCGATGATCGCAATGGCCCTGTGTTGCGGGCCCCGTTTGTTGATCGCCGATGAGCCGACAACGGCCCTGGATGTGACGACGCAAGCGCGTATCCTAGACCTGCTGCGCGATCTGCAACAACAGACAGGCATGTCCATCATCTTGATTACCCACAACCTCGGTGTCGTTGCCGAAATGGCCAACACTGTGGCTGTGATGTACCTTGGCCGTATGGTCGAAGTCGCACCGGTGGCCGATATATTTCATGCAGCCAGACACCCGTATACCAAGGCCCTGCTCATGTCCATCCCGAGCATTCAATCCGTACCGCGACAAAAACTGCCCACCATCAGTGGGTCTATCCCAAACCCGTACAACCGTCCCAAGGGATGCCCATTTTACCCACGCTGCCCAAACTTCATGCCGGGAACATGCGATGTATACGAGCCGGAGCTCTTGCCCATAGCAGAGAATCACACGGTGAGTTGCTTTTTGTACCATCCACATAAGTAGCCCGTAAGATGGTCACGCATCTCGAGGTGGAATCATAATGAGTAGTGTTGGTGAGCAGGTGTTGCTCGATGTCAGAGGCCTGCGCATGTTCTTTCCCATACAGCGTGGCTTGCTGCGCCGAACGGTTGGCTACGTGCGTGCCGTTGACGATGTGAACTTTTTCATACGTAAGGGCGAGATGCTTTCACTTGTCGGCGAAAGTGGCTGCGGTAAGACAACGACGGCGCGCTGCATCATGCGCGCCTATCAGCCATCGGCGGGGCAGATTCTCTTCCGGAGCAAATCTGGCGAGATCGTGGACATCGCCAGCCTCCCTAAGCCCAAGCTGCGGCCTCTACGCCCACAGATACAGATGATCTTCCAGGATCCCATCTCGTCACTCAACCCACGCATGACCGTGCTCGACATCATTGCCGAGGGACTGACCGTGAATGGCATGAAGAATCGCCAGGAACGCGTGGATAGGGTGGCCGAGGCCATGAGCCTGGTCGGCCTGCGCCCGGAGTATATGCAACGCTACCCACATGCTTTCAGTGGTGGCGAGCGGCAGCGTATCGGGATCGCTCGCGCTCTGGTGCTGAATCCCAGCCTGATCGTCGCCGACGAGCCGGTGTCGGCGCTGGACGTCTCAGTGCAGGCACAAATTCTCAACCTGCTTCTCGAGCTGCAGCAAAAGCTGGGGTTGACCATGCTCTTTGTAGCTCACGATCTAAGCGTTGTCAAACATATCAGTCACCGCGTGGCCGTGATGTATGTTGGACGCATCGTGGAGACAGCGGAGACAGCGACGCTCTTCGATCAGCCGCTGCATCCCTATACCGAGGCGCTTCTCTCATCGGTGCCCAAGTCTGATCCCCTGCTGACAAGCGAGCCGATCAGGCTGGCCGGCGAAGTGGCCGATCCGGCTAATCCTCCGTCAGGGTGTTACTTCCATCCTCGCTGCCGCTATGCAGCCGATATCTGTCGCAGCAAGCCCCCCGCGTTGGAGGAAGTTCAACCCGGTCACTTCGTCAGTTGCCACCGGGCGCGTGAGTTGCATTTGATTGGTGTGCGAAAGGTGTGATGCTGTTCCAAGCAAGCTCTCCCAGAGGTCCTTATGACCATCTGGAGAGGCGATTCAGAAAGTGTGAGACAACCCATCGTCCCAAGGGGAGCGTATCGTGATACGCGTTGGCTTACTTTCATTCTCTGATGGACGAGAACGCGTTCACCAGGGACTGGCGCCTGACATCCTGGAGCACCAGAATGTCATCAAGACGATTCTTGACCAGACAAGTGAAATCGAAATCATCGCCGCGCCGGATATCGTCCATTCGGCAGAGATGGCCGGCCAGCTTGCGCAGTACCTCGATGGCCAGCGTCTCGATGCGGTGATTTTCAATATCCCCGTTTTTGCCTTTCCCAGTTATTCTGTGCTTGCAGCCCAAATGCTGCACGTCCCCCTCCTTCTGCTCGGCCCCCATGATGCACGCTACCCTGGTCTGGGTGGTCTACTTGGCGCGGCGGGAGCCCTCACGCAGCTTGGTATCCGGCACGAGCGATTGTGGCTTAACCTGGCCGACCCAAGTGTGCCGCGACGGATTCTCACCTTCGCACGAGCAGCAGCCACTGCATCACGCCTGCGCGGGCAGGTCTATGGCCTCATCGGTGGGCGTAGCATCGGCATGTATACCGGCGCGGCCCCGGCAGAGCTCTGGCAGACACATTTTGGCGTGGACGTTGATCATGTTGATCAGGGCGAAATCGTGCGGCGGGCTGCGCTCGTCCCCACTGATACGGTGCAAGCTGCACTCCACTGGCTGGAGCAAAATGTGCGAGAAATCGTCTTGGATAGCATGCAGTTGACGGCGGAAAAGCTCGACTTCGAGATACGTTGCTGGATTGCCCTTCAAGATATCATCAATCAGTACTCTTTCGACTTTGTTGGCCTGAAGTGTCATTTCGACATGAGCGAGTACTTCAGCGTCCAGTGCCTGGGTGCTACCTTTGTCAACGATGCCTATGATTGGCGCGGACCAAAGCACCCTGTGCCGCTGGCCTGTGAGGCTGACTCGGATGGGGCGCTAACCATGCAGATGCTGACGCTACTCTCCGGCAAGCCATCGTGTCTGCTTGACCTTCGCTTTCTGGATGCCGGCAAGGGCGTCTATGTCATGCCGAACTGTGGCGCAGCGGCCACCTGGTTCGCAGCGCGTAGCAATGACCCGGCGCAGAATCTGGCCAGGGTACGAATTGTTCCCTCGATCAACAAATATGCTGGCGGCGGCGCCCACGTGGAGTTCGTCTTCGCTCCTGGCGATTTGACACTGGCGCGGCTGTCACACTCGCCTGCCGGCTATCGCATGGTCATTGGCTACGGGCAGACGGAAGACCACGCAATCAAGGATGTCAAGGGGGCAGCGCAACACTGGCCACACGCTTTTGTGCGCATGGCCGTTTCCCCTGACAAAATGGTGCAAACACTGGAAGCCAACCATCTGCATGCGGTTGGCGGAGACTATCGGGCGGAACTGCTAGCCTTGTGCCGCATTCTGGGCATCGAAGCAGTCGTCCTGTAACCGATTCAACCGTCCGGAGGTTCGGAATCCTTCGGCAAGCTTTCAAGGAGACTCGCAATGAGCGTAACCATGGTTGCTATCGAGACACCGGCGGGAACGGGGTCTGCTGCTTCGTTCGGCGTCAGCGAATTGACGCTCGCCCTGGCGGCCAGGGGCTACCGCGTTTCAACGCGTCCACCTGAGTGGAGGATAGTCGTTGCGAGAGGACTCGATGGCCCGCCCGAATCCTTTACAATTGAGCGACGCGGGGTCAACAGCATCGCCGTGACGGGGAGCGACGAGAACGGAGTCATGTACGGTTGCCTCGACCTTGCCGAGCAGGTTGAGATGGGACGACTGCTGACCGAGATTGTGGAGCGTCGGGCGACGCCAGAGTTAAGAGTGCGTGGCCTTTATCGCTTTCTGCACAATGAGGAATCCGAGCGCGATTGGGTCAACGATGCCGCATTCTGGCAGAGCTACGCCGATGAGCTGGCGCGCTGCCGCTTCAACCGCTTTAACCTGATCTACGGCCACCAGTCGGCCTATTTGATTCCCATCTATGCCTTCATGCTCGATGATCTCGATGCTGAGTTCCCCGAGATCAAGGTCAGGGACATCACACGCCAGGAACGCAGGCGCAACCTGAACGCATTGCAAATGGCATCGTCGGCGATGGAGAGCCGCGGGCTGACCTTCTTCTTAGGCATCTGGAACTCGCGGCCGTGGAAGATTGAGAATGGTGTCTGGGAGACGCAACCAACGCGGGTGACAGGGACCGATGACCTGGGACTGTTGGTGGAGTACACCCGCCGGGGTTTCACTCGCCTGATGGAGGTATGCCCGGCCATCAGGGGTATCCAGTTGCGCATGAATATCGAATCAGGCATTGCTGATCAGCGCTTCTTCGTGCAGGCATACGTGCCGGCCCTTAAAGAACTGGCGCAGCGTGGTCGCCGCATGGTCATCGAACTGCGCAATTGGGGGCTGCATCCTGATACCATCGAAGCCTTTCGCAGTACCGGCCTCAATATCGTGGTCAGCACCAAGTATTTTGCCGAGCATCAGGGCATGCCCTATCAACCGCCCCTCATGCGCGGCAGCTACAGCTACGATAGCTTCTTGCACAAGGACAAGCCGTTCCCGTTCCAGTGGCATGTCTGGAATCTGGGCTCTCATCGCCTCTTTGCCTGGGGTGACCCCGACCACGCGCGACGCTTTGCCACGTCCTGCCATCTTGGCGATGGCATAGGCTTCGAAGTCACGCCGCCGGGTTCACAAAAGGGCTACAGCCAATGGGGAGAGGTTTATCCGGGCGACTGGCAGCCACGCCTGGACTTGCGATCCCGGTGGGACTTCCAGCGCTACTGGTTTTTCCATTGGGCTTTTGGTCGCATGGGCTATGACCCATCAACGGGCGATGACGTCTTCCTGCACCAGTTGGCAAAACGCACCGATCAGGAGGCGGCTCCCATTCTACTCGCAGCTTACCGCGCCGCCAGCCAGGTGATCTCCTATCTGATCAGCCAGCGCATGGATGACCCGAACATGTATGTCTGGCCAGAGCTCGATGCTGCCGGCCCGATTGACCATAACACGATTGCTCCTCCCGGCGAGGTAACTCTATTCGCCACGGCGCGTGAGTATGCTCAAGCAATGGTTGCCGGCCGGACCGGCGCCAAACGCTCGCCGTTTGCTGCGGCAGACGATCTCGAAGGCTTTGCCAATGCCATTGAGGCGGAACTGTCGAAGCTGGCGAACCTACCCAGGCTGAAGCACAAGCAGGAGTACCAGTTGATCAAGGTTGATTTTGCCGCCTTGGCCGCACTGGCCCGTTATCACGCTGCCAAGTCGCGGGCGACCGGCAACCTTGCCCTGTTCTACGCCAGTGGCGAGCGTCGCTACCTCGACCTCGCCGAAGCTCAGGCACAAGAAGGCCTGAAACTGTGGGATGAGCTGTGCCTGCGCACACGAGTCTACTATCCCAAGTTGCACTTCGGGCCGACGGGTGGCCATTGGCGGGATAACCGACCACGCGTGGAGTATGACCTGCGCCGCATTCGTCGTGTGCGTGAGTTGTTTGACCGCTATGGCTTGTTCGCGCTTGGTTTTGATTTCGGACCGGGGCCCATGCGGCGCAACCAGGGACGATTCAATAGCGGTCTCGAGCCTGAGCCACGTTTCATCGGCGTAACCGAGACGGACGAGTATACATCTGACAAGGGATTTGGATGGCTGCAAGCGGCGGGGCTGCGTTCGCATGGCTTTGCCGACTTCAGCAACCAACTGCTGTGGGGGGTACATTGGATTCGCCCGGGTGTGGAGTACGACCCGGCAACCGTTGAAGCAATGCCGCTGGACGGCCTGACCCAGCGCTATGTGACCTGTGACACGCCGCGTACATTCCGCGTTGATCTGCCCGACGGCACCTATCAGGTGACGGTGGTTGCACCGGCCGCTCTCGGCGCGGTCACTCCGGCGAATGTCGCCGGGACAGCGGTGAGGATTGGACGCCTGACAGCGACAACGGCACAAATAAACGTCACGGTTAGTGGCGGGCATCTCGATATGACAATCGGCGGCAAGGGCTCCTGGGCGCTGGCCGGATTGATTATCCGCCCACGACTGCCGCGCATCGCCCACCTTCCTCCCATCGGCATCCCGGCAAACCAGGATGTGATACTCACGGCCACAGCCACGGCTCCGGATGGTATTGCCTCGATGGCCGTACACTACACGGCGCTGGATGGTGAACAAGAGGCACCGATGTCAGGCGATGGCACCGCCTTTGCACTGACCCTTCCGGCAACAGTGTTGACAGGCGATGCGCTGGATTATCAGATCATCGCCCGCGACAAGGCAGGCCATCTCACACAAGCCGGGCCTTTCCACGTGCCGATCGTACGCGATTTCCATGCGCCGCGCATCGTCGTTGCAGAAGGGCCGAGCACGTGGTCGCGTCGGGACGAAAAGCTCGTCTTCCGTCTGATGTTGGAGAATGGTGTCTTTGCCCGTGACGTTATCCTGCACTACCGTGAGGCCGACCAGAACCGTGACTTTCGCCAGGCCAGGCTGGGCGCCGGTCGGTCGGGAGAATTTGTCTTTGAGGTAGAGACGCTTCCGTTGGACGACAACTATGAGCTGATCTACTACTTCGAAGTAACCGATGTGCTGGGCGGCGGATCGTTCTACCCCGACCCATTCAGCGAGGCACGTTACCACATCAGCAAACCACTGTAACAGCGACAAAATCATCCCTGCGGGAGGTTTGGAACCTCCCGCAGGGTTCATCCGGAGGTACCTGTGAAGATAGGACTTGCTGTCGCTCCTGAACATGCGCTGCCGACTGCATTCGTTGTCTTCCGTGACAGGCTTGAGGTAAGCATCGAGAAAGCTGCAAAGCTGGGCTACGACGCCATCGAGCTTGCTCTGAGGGATGGCACAGAAGCAGATCCAACGCACATCAAGGCCTTGCTTGATGCTCACGGCATGGACCTGGCAGCTATCTCGACCGGACGCGTCTTTGCCGAAGCCAACGTCTGGTGTACCAGTCCTGATGCAGCTATCCGCCGGCGCGCCGTTAACATCATCAAGGGCCTCATCGAGTTGGCTGGGCCCTTCCACACACGAGTCAACCTGGGGCGCGCTCGTGGCTATATCCATGCGGACGAGACCAGGGAGATCGCAGAGGCGCGCTTCCTGGAATGCATTTGGGAATGCGCCGACTTCGCCGCGCCCCGTGGTGTGGACATCCTGCTTGAGCCGATCAACCGCTATGAATCGAATTTCATCAACAACGTGACCGAGGGCATCGCCCTGATGCACGCCATCGGCAGGCCTAACGTTAAGCTGATGCCCGACGTGTTCCATATGAATATCGAGGATGCCTCGATCGTGGGCAGCCTTGAGCAGGCTGGCAACCTCATCGGTTACGTTCACTTCGCCGACAGCAACCGCCGGGCACCGGGTCAGGGACATCTCGATTTCCCGGCCATCCTGTCGTGTCTGAAGCGTATTGGCTACGACGGCTATGTGACCGTCGAGATTCTGCCCTACCCCGATGCCGACACTGCCGCTCAGCAGGCGATCACCTATCTGCGAACGCTGATTCCCCGTCAGCATTCTCACCTGCCATCCTCCACGCTGTAGAGACGACAGCTTGAACAATCCCATCCCGTTCCCTTCCCGAGCTTCGGGGTGTGCTACGGGAAGGGGTGCAAGGATCCGAGAAGCAGGTTTGTCCGCCCGCTTCGTAGGCGGACAAACCTGCAAGAAAAGCTCTCCCCTCTCTTGATTGCTGGAGGGAGGAAGGGTGAAGGCATTCCCGTGAGAATCCTGTTGCCCCAACGGTGAACAGTAACTGCCACACGTAACTGTTCACATTTACCCTGGAAGCAGGTGCATCGGCATGCCTATACCTTCCTGCAGGTTCGGGCAACCCGCGGGAGGGTCAAGTGGCAGGGCTGGGTAGGAGCATTCCGGTGAAAGTGCTGTTACCCTAACCGTGAACAGTTACTGCCACACAGTGACTTTCCACCCTCCGATGGACATGCTATAATGTGGCCAGACCGCAGGTCATGCGTAGAAGGAGGCACGTCCATGCCCAAATTCGTTGTGATTGACGCCAACGGCCTGGTGCACCGGGCCTATCATGCCTTGCCACCACTCAACACATCAGCAGGCGAGCAGACCAACGCCACCTTCGGCTTCGTCTCCATGTTACTGAAAGTGCTCAATGAAGAGAAGCCTGATTACATCGCTGTGGCCTTCGACAAAGGCCGAACATTCCGTCATGAAGAGTTTCCCAACTACAAAGCGCAGCGACCGAAGATGGCCGAAGACCTGGCACCGCAGTTCGCCCGTGTGCGTCAGATTGTCGAGGCTTTTGGTTTCCCCATCTTCGAGCTCGACGGCTACGAGGCCGATGATGTCATCGGCAGCCTCGCCAGTCAGGCCAAAGAACGTGGACTCGATGTCATCATTGTTACCGGCGACACCGACACTTTGCAGCTTGTTGATCCGAAAGTGCGGGTCATGGCCATGCGCCGCGGCACCACCGACACGATGATCTACGATGAAGCGGCGGTGCGCGAACGCTATGGACTTGAACCGGCGCAGCTCACCGACTTTCGTGGCCTGCGCGGCGACGCTTCGGACAACATCCCGCAGATACCCGGTGTCGGCGACAAGACGGCGACCTCCATCCTGCAGACCTATGGCAGCGTCGAAGCTGCCTTCGCCCACCTTGACGAACTGGATGCGAAGCTGCGCGACAAGCTCAGCGGCTACAAGGATCAGGCTCTGCGCAACAAACGTCTGGCCACCATCGTGCGTGGCCTCCCGATCAAGCTTGACCTGGACAAATGCAAGGTGCAATTGCAGAACCGTGACCGCATACTGGCGCTCTTCCGTGAACTAGAGTTTCGCAGTCTGGTTGATCGCCTTCCTGCAGGCACTGCCGAGCCGCCAGAACCCACACCATCGCTGCCCTGCCAGATGGGGCTGTTCGGTGAAGAGGTCGCGCCCACACAGCCTGTTGCCGAGGCCGGCTACCTGCCGCGGGCACAGGTGATTGACACGGAAGCCGCTTTGCAGGCATTGACAGAGAAGCTGAGGAGCACAACGAGCCTGGTTGTTGATGTTGAATCAACCAGCCCGGAAAGCATGAAAGCAGGACTGGTAGGTATCGCCCTCGCCCTCCCCGATGAGGAGACGTTCTACATCCCCGTTGGCCATCAGGACGGGCGACAGATCGCCAGCGAGCGTGTATTCGCAGCACTGGGGTCCATCCTTGCCGACGCCAACGTCGCCAAAATTGCACACAATGCCAAGTATGATATGACCGTCCTGGCAGAACATGGGCTGGCCATGAATGGTCTGGCATCCGATACAATGATCGCCGCCTACCTGCTTGGCGAGAAGGCAATGGGGCTGAAGGATCTGGCTTTCACCAGACTTGGTGTGACCATGACACCGATTACTGATCTGATCGGTAAGGGCAAGGAACAGACAACGATGAGCCACGTGCCTATCGGTGTGGCCGCTTCGTATGCCTGCGCCGATGTAGCCATGACATTGCGCCTGCATAACCTGTTCGAGCCGGAGCTCAAGAACCTGGGCATGTGGAGTCTATACACCGACGTTGAGATTCCGCTCGTTCCGGTGCTCATGGATATGGAGCGCACAGGGGTGGCCCTGGACGTTCCTCTGCTACAGAGAATCTCTCGCGATCTGGCGGCGAAGGTAAGCGAGCTCGAAGATCAGATCTACGGCGCGGTCGGCCATCGCTTTAACATCAATTCCACTCAGCAACTGGCCGGTGTGCTGTTCGACGAACTGAGATTGACCAAGGCAAGACGCACCAAGACCGGCTATTCGACCGATTCGTCAGTGCTGGAGGAATTAAAGGGCAGTCATCCGGTTATTGACCTGATCCTCGAGTATCGCCAACTTGTCAAACTCAAGTCCACCTATGTGGACAGCCTCCCCCTGCTCATCAACAATAAAACCGGGCGGCTGCATACATCATACAATCAGACGGTTGCAGCAACGGGCAGGCTTTCCTCCAGCGATCCCAATCTGCAGAACATTCCCATACGAACCGACATCGGCAGGTTGGTGCGCCAGGCTTTCATCGCCGAAGGAGATAGAGTGTTGCTGTCGGCCGATTATTCGCAGATCGAGTTGCGCATTCTGGCCCACTTCAGCCAGGATCCTGCACTGTTGGCCGCCTTCCATGCCGATGAGGATATTCACACGGCCACAGCGGCAGCAGTTTTCAACGTGCCTATGGATCAGGTTACAAAGGAGATGCGGCGTGTTGCCAAAACAATCAACTTTGGCGTCGCCTACGGCGTCAGCGGCTACGGTCTGGCTCAGAGCACTGGCCTGCCGCAAGCGGACGCAACGCGCCTTATCGAAGAGTATTTCACCCGCTATCCCGGCATTAAGCGCTATGTTGAGGAAACGCGACGCCAGGCCCACCGCGATGGTTACGTTTCCACGCTGCTCGGTCGCCGCCGCTATCTGCCCGAGCTGAAAGCGCAGAATCGCGCCCTGGTCAGTGCAGGCGAACGAATGGCAATCAACATGCCCATCCAGGGTACCGCTGCCGACATTATCAAGATTGCCATGGTGCGCATCAACAGGGAGATGAAGCAGCGCAGGCTGAACAGCAAAATGATCTTACAGGTGCACGACGAACTGGTGTTCGAGGTCGAGCCAAACGAGTTGGAGGGAATGAAACCGTTGGTCAAAGAATTGATGGAGAACGCCCTACCCATGAGCGTCCCACTGAAAGTTGACGTCAAGGTCGGCAAGAACTGGAACGAGATGACATAGATTCGCCGCCTATGGCTATTGACAAACCGAGAAACGCGTGCTATCATATTTATATATTTATTACTTTGAATACATAGAGGCAAAATGACATGGCAGAGATAACCTGTGTGGATTTCTGCCGCGCCTTAGGTGACGAGACCCGGCAGGAGTTATTGAGGCTGCTGCAGGAACATGGCGAGCAGTGCGTCAGTGACCTGGTTCACAGGTTCGGCCTGTCTCAGCCGACGATATCGCATCATCTACAGCTGCTCAAACGGGCCGGTCTGGTCACCAGCCGCAAAGAGGGCAAGCAGGTTTTCTATTCGATAGAGCAGGAAAACGTTGTGGAGTGCTGCGGTATGCTCCTCGCACAGTTTTCGCCGGTTAAGGCCAAGCCAATCGCCCTGCCTCTATGGGGGGCAACGACAGATCACCACGGCAGCACATAACCGAAGGCGGCGCACCATAGCCGCTTCTTTGATACATGAACGTATTGATGCATGGAAATCTTTCACTATACAAATCCACTCTATGCGTAAGGAGCAACGCAATGGCAACGGATCAAAGCATCAAGGAAGAGGTACGCCACCACTACGGGCGACTGGCGGCGATGCTCAATGACCAAGAGACAGGCTGCTGTCAATCAACATCATCCTGTTGCGGCGAAGGTACCGGTAGCAAGGCCACGCGTAGCGGGCTCTACAGCCCTGGCGACCTGGGTAATCTGCCAGCCGACATTGCCGAAGCATCCTGGGGATCCGGCAATCCGGTGGCGTTTGCCGATCTGCGTCCGGGCGAAGTCGTCCTCGATTTGGGCAGTGGTGGCGGGCTGGACAGCCTTCTTGCGGCACGCAAGGTTGCCCCGCATGGGCATGTCATCGGTGTAGACATGACGCCAGAGATGCTGTCGCTGGCCTGGAAGAATGCCGCGGCAGCGGGCATCAGCAACGTGGAGTTCCGCAAGGGTGAGTTGGAAGCCTTACCTTTGCCGGATGCCTCGGTTGATGTGATTATCTCCAACTGCGTGATCAATCTGTCGCCCGACAAAGACAAAGTTTTCGCCGAGGCCTACCGTGTGCTTCGGCCCGGCGGCCGTTTCGTCGTGTCCGACGTTGTTCTGCTCCAGGATTTGCCGGAAGACGCCCGGCAGTCGAGCCGTGTCTGGTGTGAATGCGTTGCCGGTGCACTCAGGGATGAGGAGTTCTTGTTCAAGGCCGAACAGGCCGGATTCATTGACGTGCATATCGTGCCAGAAGGCAGCAAACCCTACATTTCCGGACTTGCCCGCAGCGTGCTGGTTAAGGGGCGCAAAGCAGGGGGCTGAACGTATAGTCTGCATGTGGGTCCTGACGGTCTTTGTCTGCTCGACGAAGGATAGGCGGCCATAAGCCACATCTGGTTCGTCGGGCAGCAGCCGCCGGGCCCCGCCTTTCACTTAGAGGGACAATAGACCACCCTGCTCTTCCTGTCACTGTGGTACACGTAATCCTTGCCACCAGCCGTCAAGATGATCTCATAACCGGGCGTCACCATCTGGGCATACATCATGCCAGGTTGAGGGCAACCCAATGACGTATCCGGCCACTCCACAGACTTTACCTGCTTGACGGCAATGTCGGTTTCGCTCATATGCAGGCGCGCGGCCAGATCGGCAATCGCCACCCGCGCTATGGCATCCCAGGCGGACGGAGCGCCAGGAGTTGCAATGAGGAGTGGTGACGTTACAGGTGCAACACCACCCGTCGTTGCCGTCGGCGTTCCCGAAGGCGTTACTATGGACGGCGGCATCGCGCCGGGCGTGTCAGGGCGAGGGGTGCTGCTGACCGTACCCGGCACGGCCCCGCACGCTGAGACGACGAGAGCAAAAAGCACGAGGTACAGCATCAATCTGCACATCACGTTTCTCTCCGACATGTCAGGGCAGTCATAGCCTCTGACGGCGGCAACCTCTGCCATGATGGGCAAGCGAAGCAGGACAGCAAGCGACTCGAACGGATCGACAACTTGGAGAATACCCCCGCACCGTCATTATAGCACCCGCAGCATCAGCCCGTCAAACGCCCCGCGCTAAGGTACAGACATTTTGAAAGGGCGGCTGCATGGCCCTCTACTGGGGTGATTAGTGTGCTTTTTCTGCACCAGACAGTCGGCTTCATGGCCGCGACGTCCGTCCAATGAGGCGACGAGTGCATTCACTCGGACTGAGTCGACTTACGGAAGCCTCTGATCGCCTGATGCTGAAGCAGCCCTTCCAGGGGCCATTGAGGAGCCTTTTCAAAACCTCTGGCCCGGCGCGCCGGCCAGTTGACGATGTGCCTGTGCTGTGCTACAATCAAGAGCGTAACAACGTTCCCTGTTTGCTATACCTTTGTCTTGTTGCCGTGCTTATCGTCCCTATAAACCATTGCTAGGCAAGGGTCAACGGTTGTTTGTCGTTTAAGGGTATCTCGTCTGTACGTACAAACCCACCAGTCAGGAATGTAGAACAAGGAGGTTCAACCATGTCCGGTAAGAAACTGTCCAGGCGATCCTTTCTCGCTCTTGTTGCCGCAGCATCGAGCTCAGCTGTGCTGACAGCCTGTGGTGCAACGCCAACCGCCACCCCAGTGCCGCCAACGCCAACCAAGCCGCCCACGCCGACCAACACACCCCTGCCGCCTGCTGCCACTGCCACCAAACCCCCAGCTGTAGCCACGGCAGCACCGACGGTAGCTGCCAAGGCCATCGGCCCCTCTAAGCCGACCAAGATTATCTTCTACCAGCGAGGTTACACGGCTGGCGGCACGGATTCGACGACGGTGGGTACGGACAAGGCCATTGCCCAGTTCCAAAAGGACAACCCGAACATTACCGTCGAAATCGTCGGTATCCCGTGGACAGCCGAGGGTGATACCAAGCTGGAAACCGCTCTGGCTGCCAAGACCGACATCAACATCTTCCGCGTTACAAGTGTTAACCTGCCACGCTACGCCAAGCAGGGCTTCCTATCCGAAGTCACGCCATACCTGACCGATGCCGATAGGGCAGACTTCTATCCCTCAGCGTTCGATGCTGCCAGCTACAAAGGTAAGGTCTATGCCTGGCCGCTGTGGGTGACAGCGGAGGTCATCCTTGCTAACACCGATATCTTTAAGGAGAAAGGCATCGCGCTGCCCGACTTCGACAAGGGCTGGACCTATGAGCAGTTCGTGGATGTAGCTCAGAAGCTCACCTTCACCCGCGCCGATGGCACAAAGGTCTACGGTGTGTCGGCGTCATTCGTCGCCAGCGCTATCGAGGCTGCCCCGATGTTCTACATTGACGGCGGGCGCATCCTCAGCAAGGATGGCAAGACGTTCACCGCCAACAAGCCGGAATTTGTGTCGGCCCTGCAGAAATACGCTGATCTCGGGCTCAAGTACAAGTGTGTGCCGCCGGATTTTGCTTCTGCCGATCAAACGACTGTCCAAGGCTATTTCCAGAAGACAAAATCCATCGCCATGCACATCTCGACACCGGGCTTTATTCGCACCCTGGCCAGTGCCAACTTCCCCCTGGCGATTCTGCCCATCCCTATGGGTGCATTGGGTAAGCCGGTTACCACCGGCGGCTTCGGCCTCTACGCCGTCGTTGATCATCCGGACAAGGACAAGACTCTCTCTGCGCACCTGCTCGCCAATTATCTGACCGGCAGCAAGGTTGGCCAGGACGTGCCGGGCTATCAGCTCGCCCCAGGCCTGCGCCGATCCAATCACAATCTGGATAACGACCCATACTTCAAGTATGTGGCCAAGAGCGTCGAGTTTGGCGTCTACGAGGTGCCGACGGAAGTACCCAATGAGATACAGAACACTGCCTGGACGGCGGCTCTGCAGTCGGTCCTTCTCGGCCAGAAGAAGGCACAAGATGCCATGAACGAGATCGGTGTCCAGTATCAGAAGGCTTTGGACGAGGCCAACAAGTAAGCTGAGCTATCACTTCTATTGCCGTCGCCATGCCCTCCCGCCCTGACCGGCCGGGAGGGCATGTAGCAAGGAGACACAGCGGTATGACCATCTTCCAGCGCGCGCGCCGGGCGTGGAACCGCTACAAGTGGAGCTACGTCTTCGTCGCTCCCAGCATGTTCTTCTTCTTTATTTTTATGCTATATCCAGTTCTACGCGCCTTTATTCTTGCCTTTCAATCGTGGTCCATGAAGGGCGTGAAATGGGTGGGGCTCAATAACTTTCGCGAGATCTTCGTCGGTGGTAGTTCGAAACTCTTCTGGCAGACGATGCAACATACGGTTCTTTACGCTGTCATCGTTGTCGTGGTCTGGATTGTCGCCTGTCTGATCATCGCCGCCCTGCTACAACCACTGTCCAACCGGACCCAATCGCTCTATCGCGCCGCCTTCTACCTGCCCTATGTGACCTCGGTTGTCATCATCTCTCTGGTCTGGATTTGGATCTTCAATCCCGACTACGGATTCTTCAATTGGCTGTTGGGCCGCTTTGGCATTCAACCGGTACTGTGGTTAGCCAATCCCCGGATTGCCCTGTGGAGCATCATTCTGAGCACGATATTGATCGTGCCCGGCAGCGGCGTTGTCCTCTATTCGGCAGCCATCGGCTCAATCCCGCGCGATCTCTATGAGGCAGCGGAAGTTGAGGGTGCCAACGGATTGCAGCGCTGGCTCTATATCACGATTCCACTGCTTCAGCCAACAACCCTCTATCTGACCGTGGTGTACACCATCGCAGCCTTTCAGGTATTCGATCGGGTCTATGTCATGACGGGTGGTGGGCCGGTCAGCGCGACAACCACGATTGTGCAATTGATCTACTCAACAGCCTTTAGCGATTTCAATTTCGGTAAGGCATCGGCTGAAGCACTCGTGTTGTTTACCATCATTGCCCTGTTCTCTGTGTTTCAGTTCAAGTTCCTGAGCACCGATGTCGAATATTGATCTTCTACGTCGGGAGAGAGCGATGCAGGTTGCTGTACCTTCTCGCCGGCCACGGCTGCGACTGACGCCAGACACCGGGCTGCGCTTTGTCATCTACGCAGGGCTGACCCTGGCTGCCATCAGCAGCCTGTTCCCGCTCTATTGGATGGTCAACACGGCTTTCACGCCGGGCAGCGAAGTCATTAAAATCCCACCCGAGTTCATTCCTAAGAATCCGAGCCTGGAAAACTTCCGCCTGGTGATCAAGGCTGCTCCCTTAATGGGGCGATGGGTGATCAATACGCTCTTCATCGCCTTGACGACGATGAGCCTGCATGTGTTGTTCGACGCCATGAGCGGTTACGCCTTCGCCAAGCGCAGGTTCCCCGGCAGCAATGTGCTCTTCTGGCTGGTGATTGGCGCGCTGATGATTCCTACGCAGGTAACACTTGTTCCTTTATATATTATGGTTACCGACATGCGCAGTCTACTGCTGCGTATTGGTGCGCAGATGCCCGATCAGACCGCCATCATTAATGGTGTCTCCAACTATGGCGGGGTCATCCTCCCCGGCCTGGCCGACGTGATTGGCATCTTTCTGATGAAGCAATTCATCCAGACACTGCCAACGGAGCTGGAGGAGGCAGCGCGCATTGATGGCGCATCAGAGCTCAAGATATTCAGCAGTATCATCCTGCCGCTATCCAAGCCGGCCCTGGCGGTTAATGCCATCTTCGCATTTCAACGCTATTGGAACAGTTTCCTCTGGCCGTTGGTTGTCATTCAAAAGGCAGAGTATTACGTCTTGCAGGTCGGCTTGAGCTTCATCTATCGCAGTGAGTTCGGCACCAACTACGGCCTGCTTATGGCCGGCGCAACTCTGGCGGCTATTCCCATGATCATCTTCTTCTTTTCGTTCCAAAAGTACTTCATGGAAGGGATCAGGATCGGCGCGCTAAAGGGGTAATAAGGTTAACATGCCACCTCGTTGTGATTGCCATTCGGTGAGTGTTATGGTCGGAGCGCGGGCAGCGACCCATGCCCATCGCTACCTGGTTGACGTTGCCACCGGCGCCAACGGCACCCGGCTTATGCGCTGTTGGTCATGTGGGGCATATTGGGAGCTTCACGAAGACGAACTGAGCGAAGAGGGCCAGCGCCGCATCCGGCTGCGACGTGTGCGTACCCCCGCAACGATCGAAGACTGGAGAATGTATGAGGGTGAAGACAGGGATTGAAGCCCTGCTCTATGAGCAAGACGCCCTGCTGCGCGGTCGGCGGATCGGACTGGCGACAAATCCTACAGGGGTTCTCCCTGACCTGACATCGGATATTGCTGCCCTCTTGCACTACCCAGGTGCTTACCTGGTAGCCCTTTTCGGGCCGGAGCACGGTATTGCTGCCAATATTCAAGATGGTCTGGCTGTATCCTCGAGCATTCACACCGAGAGTGGACTGCCCGTCTATAGCCTGTACGGTGCCACCAGGAAACCCACAGCAGAGATGCTTCAGAGTATTGACCTGCTTATCTTCGACATGCAGGACGTGGGCTGCCGCTTCTACACCTATCTGTATACGCTGTCATATCTGATGGAGGCCGCGGCTGAGCATGATGTGCCCATCCTCGTCCTCGACCGCCCCAACCCATTGGGTGGCGTTATTATCGAGGGTAATCTGCTCGATCCAGCCTATGCTTCGTTTGTTGGTCGCTACCCTATGCCGATACGCTATGGCCTGACTATCGGCGAATTCGCGCTGTACATCAACCGCGAATATCACATCAATGCCGAGCTGACAGTTGTGCCGATGCGGGGCTGGCGACGCGACATGTGGTTCGATCAGACAGGGTTGCTGTGGGTGCCGCCATCGCCGAATATGCCCACCCTGGAAACGGCCACCGTGTACCCAGGCATGTGCCTGGTGGAGGGAACGAATCTGTCCGAAGGGCGGGGCACCTGCAAGCCGTTTGAGATGGTCGGCGCGCCCTGGATCAACGGGCAAAGTCTGGCCGCAGCCCTCAATGCATTGCAGCTCCCCGGTGTGCGCTTCCGCCCGGCGGATTTTGCCCCCACCTATGGCAAGTTCAGCGGCAAGTGGTGTAGCGGCGTGCAGGTGCATGTGACCGACCGGCAGGCCTTTCACCCTGTTGCAACGGGATTGCATGTCCTGGCGACCATCAAGGCCATGTATCCGCGTCACTTTGCGTGGTTGTCCAGTAGTTGGGAGGGGCAGCCGCCGCACTTTGACTTGCTGATGGGCGGCGATCATGTGCGCCGGCGGCTGGATGTCGGCAATAGTGTGGCTGAGATTATCGGCGAATGGGGGCAAAGTCTTGCAGCCTTCCGGAAGGCGTGCGCAGCATATTTCCTGTATGAATGAGTGCAACTGTTCACGTAGATTTTGTGGGATGTAGTGGCGGGCCTGCCAGGCATCCTCTGTGCTCCTGGCGCAAAAGGCAGTGAACGCTCCATCCCCCGGCTCGCGGGGAAGGGTCGCAGTGGGGGCATTCCAGCCAAGGTGCTGTTACCCCAACGCTGAACAGTTACGTCAAACGATCGCCTTGACGTCCTGCTACGTGTAGGGTACAATGCAGCCATGGGTGGATTCGTGGTTGATGCACATGTGCATGCATGGGAAATGCCATCGGATCGCTATCCGTGGAGCCCTTTGCGCAACATGCGGCCGCAGGAACCGGCAACAGTTGAGCTTCTGCTCGATACGATACAGAAACATGGCGTGAGCAAGGCCATCATTGTCCAGCCCAGCAACTACGGCTACGATCACAGCTATGTTGTGGATTGTCTTGCCCGCTACCCAGGACGTTTTGGCGCTGTTGCTTTGCTCGACTTCAGAGCAGACGACGCGCCGCAACGCCTGGCTACATTGGTTGGTCGGGGCATTCGGGGCGTACGCCTGTATCTGTACGGGGAATCTGACCTATCGTGGCTAGGCGATCGGGCCACCCACCGTGTGCTGGAAAAAACGGCAGAGCTCAATGTTGTCGTCTGCGTCTTTGGTCGCTGGGATATGATGCAAAGGGTTGATTTGCTGGTACATCAGCACAAGATGGTCAACTTTGTCATTGACCATCTCGGCCATCCCGATGTGCAAAGGCAGGAGACCTGGCGTCCGATTCTGCATCTGGCAGATATGCCTAATGTGGCCATCAAGGTGTCTGACTTTCCCACCCTCTCGCGTCAACCCTATCCCTTCACCGATGTGTATCCCTTCGTTCGCCGCGTCTATGAGGTCTTTACACCCAGCCGAATGATGTGGGCGAGTAACTTTCCGCACATTCTACATCAGGCAGGCTACGAAGCGGCGCTGAAGCTGATTGACATCGCCTTGCCCAACCTGGCAGCGATAGAGCGCAGGCAGATCATGGGCGAGACGGCGGCCAAGCTGTGGGGTTGAGTGTATAGCCTCCTTTGGAGGATAAGCATTATGTGGCGACTGGCTTGCATGTCTTTGAGCTATCAAAAAGCATTTCGCGACGGCCAGATGGACTTTTTCTCCTTCATCCAAACCTGCC
>Ga0272448_1000205_pt1 | contig 91331 bp, 86 predicted proteins | sample YNPCB0191_FD_202220 | JGI IMG/M metagenome (GOLD analysis project Ga0272448, IMG submission 202220) | Hot spring sediment microbial communities from Yellowstone National Park, WY, United States - YNP-CB-019-1 | ecosystem: Environmental > Aquatic > Thermal springs > Hot (42-90C) > Sediment... | reverse complement strand
CAAATATGAGCTGCTCATATAGCGTTACCCCCAACTCAACATGGGGTGATGATGCTAAGATAGCAATTATTGCTAGGGATGATGTAAACTGGGGAGAATATTCTTATAAAGTTGTCAAAGTTTCAGAAACAGCAACAGCTACAGGTACAAGACCAACAGTTACAATAACATCTGGTGACATGATAAGAAACCAAGCAAATACAATAACTGCAACAGTCACAGACCCAGATGGCGATGCAAGATATGACTCTGTTTATATTTATGTAAAATCGCCAAGCACTGCTTCAAGTTACGATAAAGTGCCAGGCTATACAATGTCTTGTTCTGGAACTCGATCAAATATGAGCTGCTCATATAGCGTTACCCCCAACTCAACATGGGGTGATGATGCTAAGATAGCAATTATTGCTAGGGATGATGTAAACTGGGGAGAATATTCTTATAAAGTTGTCAAAGTTTCAGACACCACACCATCACCAAGCCCAAGCCCCTCACCCAGCCCTTCACTTTCACCAAGTCCTTCCCCATCACCTTCACCCTCACCTTCTCCTAGCCCATCCCCATCTCTCAGCCCAAGCCCTTCACCATCACCAAGCCCCTCCCCTAGCCCTTCCCCATCACCATCTCCATCCCTCACCCCAACCCCTTCCCCCTCGCTTTCCCCTCCACCTTCACCATCTCCAGAGATTTCTCCCTCACCAAGCCTTTCCCCACCCCCCTCACCTTCACCTAGCCCTTCCCTATCCACCTCACCTAGCCCAAGCCCTTCAATAGGCTCAATGGTAGAAACTACTGCAACGAATGTTGGGAAATGGTTCAATAAATCTTTTGATGTTGAGCTTATATGTAATGCCGTAAACACATCTTGCAAAGATACATACTATCGCATAAACAAAGGTGGCTGGTTAAAAGGCAAAACTGCAAGAATAAGCAGTGATGGCAACAACCTTATTGAGTTTTACTCTACCGGAATTTTTGGAGAAAGGGAACGCATCAAGGCTGAATATGCTTTGCTTGATTCAAGAAAACCAAGGCTTTCAGATTTATTCAAAGCAACCCCAAAGGAAAATTCCGTGCTTTTGGAATGGGGTGCTGCAACAGATTCTTACAGCGGAGTGCAGAAGTATGTAATCTACAGGAATGGAACTAAATATGCTGAAACGCAAAGCCAAAGCTATGAAGATACAAGTGTTGTGCCAGGTGAAAATTATGCCTACAAAATTTCAGCATTTGACTTTGCCGGAAATGAATCTGAGCCAAGCGCTGAAATAAAGGTGAGTATTCCCTCGCCAATTAAGCCAGTGAAACTTACAATAGACTTTGAACATCCGAAGCCAGGCGAAAATGTTTTGCCTGATGGGGAAATAACCCATGTTGCAGTGAGAATAAGCAGTAACGGGGCGCCCTTGGAAAAAGATACTTTGTCTGCTGAGATTACTATTGGTGACAAAAAGGAAAGAGTTTTTCTCATCAGGGAAAATGGAAACCTTTACAAATACAAGCTTTCTGAACCGATAAAACCAGGCGAAGGAACTATTGCTGTGAAAATTAGCGACGGAGCTTATGAGGGCGAAACCTCAATTCATTATTCATTCCGCCAAGGTAGCGCTTCATTCTTTTCAATTCTTGCACAATATTTTTGGATACTGCTTGTTGTAGCAATTTTGCTTTTATTCGTTTATATACTCACAAAAAGAAAAAGAAAAGAGAGCATTCAACATAGCCGCAGCTTTCCAAGTCCTCCTGAAAAAATGCCAGAAACAGAACCAGAAAAGCCTGAGCGCGATGCCGAACTTCAGGTCAAGAAGAATCTTAAGGACTTCCTAGATATATACAACAAGTATGTTTCTGGAAAGAAAGGGGTAAAATAATCTAAGAGGCTTTCTCAAGCATTATCGTTTGCGTAGGGTATGCCAATTCAATTCCTTCCTTTCTAAATTCGCGCACAAGATCATAATTTATTTGCTGCTGTGAGTCCATGTATTTAATATAGCTTGGGTCTTTCAAAAAATAAGCAACCTCAAAAACAAAGCTAAAATCACCTATCTTGCGAAAGTGCACCCTCTCCAGCTCAGCAAGCTCAATCTTGCTAATTATTTCTGTGACAATCTTTGGGATTTTTTCAAGTTTTTCAAGAGGAGTATCATATTTCACACCAAAAGAAAATTCAACGCGCCTTTTTTCCATTTTTTTGTAGTTAATTATGCGCGCACTTGTCATCTCGCGGTTTGATATGATGAGCTCAGGTCCAGCAAGGCTTTGGATTCGCGTTGATTTCAGCCCTATGTCTTTTACAGTGCCCATATCATTTCCTATTACGACAAAGTCACCAACCTCAAATGGTTTATCGAAATAAATTGAGAATGCGCTGAAAATATCCTCCAAAATCTTCTGCATTGCAAATGCAATTGCAACACCTGCAATTCCTAGGCCTGTGATAAGCGTGTCGATCTTATAGCCAAGATTCTGCAGTATGAGCAGCAATGCAATTGTCCACAGGAAAATCTTTATTATGTTTTCAAAAAGCCTTGTTACGCCCTTGCTCGTGCCCTTCATTCCGTTTCTAAGCGTGAATATTAAAATTTGCTGGAGTATTCTTATCGAGTAAAAGGTTACAGTGATTATTAGAAGGTAATGCAAATAGCTTGGCCATGGTTCTGGTAGACTTACTAATTTAAGGGAAATATATAGGGCAATCACGAGGTAGAACGGCAGACTAATTTTTTCAATTGCATCAACAAGCATGTTTGCAAAATCGTTCTTCGTCTTTGCAATAAGGCCTTTTATCTTCCGTGTTATAATGTACTTGAAAACTTTAACTGCAACAAGTGTTAAAACAAAAGCAATTAGCACGGTAATGTAGCTAGCTATATTGTTGCCTGCTATTTCAAGCGTTAAAAACCCAAAAAATGCATTTGCAATGAGGACGGTAAAAGGAGGCATAGTAGTATTTTATAACCAAAACTATTTTATTATTTTTGAGTTTTCGCAAGATTCAAATAATAAGCCGCTTAAAATTTCTTGCTTTTGGATTCTAAGCCTTTATACCAAAAAATTAAAAATCGTGCTAACATTATTTTAATCATGCCCATGCACCCAGCACGAGGAAAAAGATTTCCTCGGGATAAATGGTCTTTTCAGAATAAATGGCCTCAGCGAGTTCCAAAACCAAAGGAACCAAAGAGACTGAGAAAAATTACCCCACTTGCTGAGGCATTGACACCTGCGCAAAAAATCAGATTCTGGCGAAATTTTTTGCAGGACCAGTCAAATGTGCTTTTTGTTGAACGCAGGAAAAGAAACAGGCTGATAATGAGCCGAGAACTTAAAGCAGGCAATGTTATATCACAGAAGATAAGCAATACTCACATATTTTATAATAGCCAATACAAAAAGTTTGCTTCAAGAATTGCGCTGCGATTTGGCCGCAAGCTTGAGCCAATTGTAATAAGAGGGCAGCCAACACCAGATGGCACAATTGCAAGAAACACTGTTTATAAAGTAGTTGTTAGAAATATTTCGATGGCAAGAAAAACCTATATAGATGTTATCCACAGAGTACATAGCGGGCTAAGCGAGGCATGCGCCTTGCTAGAGGCAAAGCGCCGAGGCATACCTGTCGTTGATTTTGTAAGGCTTGTTTTAAATAAAAAAAGCGGGCTTGCTATCTTGTACACAATTATGCCAGCAGGCTATAAGACACTTGCAAATTCTAAACTAGGCAGAGATGCGCCTGCATCAATATTTTTGCGTGCACTTGGAAAGGCAGTAGGTCAGATGCATAAAAAAGGAATGCTTCACGGTGACCTTGATGCTGAGAATATTCTTTGGAATGGGCATGATTTAATGTTTCTTGACCTTGAGCTTGCACGTTTCTTTGAAAGACAGCCATCTTTTTCTCAGGTTGCCGGTGACATAGGAGTGCTTATAGAATCCCTTACCCTTGAACGTTATGGTCCCTTAGCTTATAGCGAAGATGAATTGATGCATTTCGTAAAGGCCTATTGTGAAGAAACAGGCTACAGCCAAGAGCTAGTGCTTGGCTTATCTGATAGTGCCATTCAACCGCTTGCAAACGAAAGGGAATCGCTCAGAAAATCAATACTTAGGCGTTTAGGTCTTGAGGAATAAACAGCTGGCTTTAAATATCTAAAAATCATAGCAACTATGGTGATATTTTCTATAATTTAATTGGAGATTTTAATCAAAATTTAGCAATGCAGTTGCATAAATTTGGGCTTCCAAAAATATTAAATTCTTGTAATTATTTATTATATGGCGGATAATTGATGAATGCAACCCAGAAAATTGTATTTTTAATTATTGCACTTTTGACTATGCCAATTGTTATGTATTGCGCAATCTGCCCAGATATCAAAATAACCACAAACTATCTTGTACTTTCCGCAGACAACAACATTAATGCAATCATTACAGATGCTGATGCCACTACAAAACTAGATAAAACAAATATTTGGGTGAAGTCGCCATCAATTGCAAACACTTGGAATAAGGTTAACAACCAAAAAATGACGTGCAGATACGAAGATAGCTCACAGAAGACATTAAGTTGCATATACACCGTAAAAGTTGACATGTTTTGGGGTGATGATGCAACTGTAAAAGTTGAAACTAGAGATGGTGCTGATTGCACCATTAGTTCTACCAAGCATTTAAGCATATCATCTCTACCAAATCCAAGCCCCTCCCCATCCCCTTCCCCATCACCTTCACCATCCCCTTCACCATCACCTTCACCCTCACCTTCACCAAGCCCTTCACCATCCCCAAGCCCAAGCCCCTCACCCAGCCCTTCACTTTCTCCCTCACCAAGTCCTTCCCCATCCCCATCAGTAAGCCCATCGCCCACTGTAAGCCAATCACCTTCACCTACAAGTTCGCCTTCACAGAGCCCATTGCAATCTCCTTCACCATCACCTTCAGCAAGCCCCTCCCCATCACCTATCAAAACCCCTCAACAGTCGCCTACTACTAGCCCAATGCCCTTGCAAAGCCCAACACCAACAATTGCACAATCTCCGACACCAGCTAAAAGCCCTTCGCCCACAATAACGCGCACACCAACACCAACTTTGGCAAAAACGCCAACAACACCAACCTTGACCAAGACGCCAGCTGGTTCACCAGCGCAGGCAATTTCATCAATAGAAACCTCTGCAACAAATGTTGGGAAATGGTACAATAAACCATTTTATGTGGAGCTTTACTGCAAGCCATTGACTGCTCCATGCAAAGAAACCTATTATAGGTTGAACAAGGGCCTATGGACAAAGGGCACAAAGATAAATATTGACCGCGATGGAAACACACTAATTGAGTTCTATTCCATTGATGTCAATCTGGTGAAGGAAAATACTAAGGTAGCTTATGCACTTCTTGACACGCAGAAGCCTTTGCTTTCCCAGGATTTCATTGCAATTCCAAAGGAAAATTCCGTGCTTTTGGAATGGGGTGCTGCAACAGATTCTTACAGCGGAGTGCAGAAGTATGTAATCTATAAAAACAAACTTAGGTATGGTGAAACAACGGAGCTGAACTATATCGACAAGAATGTTGTGAGCGGTAGCAAATATGGCTACAGCATTGCTGCAGTAGATCATGCAGGTAACTATTCAGATATAAGCCCAGAGGTATTTGTATTTTTTGAAAATATCCCTACAAAGGAAACAATCACAATGACCATTGAATATCCGAAGCCAGGCGAAAATGTTTTGCCTGAAGAAGAAGTAAATTATCTGCTTGTACAAATCACTGAAGGTGACAAACCTCTTGACCAAAATGAGATCGAGGCAGAGCTTAACATAAATGGAAAAATTGAAAAAGGCAGCCTAGTTCTCGAAAAAGATGGCCTTTATAGATACGACTTGAAAGAGCCGATAAAAGCAGGCGACGTAAATCTTTCAATAAAAGTTAAAGGTGCAGATTTTGAAAAAGAGCAGTCAGCCTCATTTTCATTTGTTCCAGAGAAAAGAACAGATTGGCTTTCTGCCATTGCACCTTACTTGCTGCTTATAATAGTTGTAGCAACATTATCTGTTCTTGCCTATCTTTTAATGTCGCTCTCAAAATATAAAAAAGAACAGCAGCTTCGCGCAAAGCTCTTTGCAGCAAAACAGCCTTATGAGCCGCAAGGTATTTTTTACAAGGAGGAACTTCCAATAGTGCAAGCTCTTGGCAGCAAAGAGGTGGTTGTTGAAGTGCGCAGGACTGCTAAGAAAGAAACCCCCGAAAAGCTTGCAAAGGAAAGGCCTTTACCAATCAAGAAAAAAAGGAAAGGATTTGCAGAGCTAATAAAAGAAAAATTTTCTGCAGCTCTTGCCATTACCCCAAAAAAGACGCAAAGCAAAAAAGCAACACTGAAAAAAGAGGCAAAAAAGAAAAAGTCAAAGCGCAAGCCAAAAAAGCTAGCAAAAAAATTTATGGTGGTCCCAAAAGCCTCTGTAGCTCAAAAAACAAGGTCAAAAGCAAAAACCCGAAAAAGGGCTCGTAAGCAAATGAAGCAAGAGCAGAAGCCAAAGGCAGAAGAAAAAAAGGATGAGCTGCAAAAAACAGAGCAGCCTAGCGCAGAGCCGGTGGAGAAAGCTGAGGAAAGCAAGGCCAAAGAAGTGCAAGAGCTTGAACAACCAAAAGAAGCGCCAAGCAAAGAGCAACAGCCAGAGCAACAAGCAACAGAACAAGGTAGCGAGGCCAAAGGCGCTGAGCAAATGCCAAGCCCTGCGCAAACAAAAGAGGAAAATAAGTCAGAGCCTGCTTCTCAGACAAGTCAGCAGAATTCAAATAATGCGCAGCAATAACCTTCCAAGCCTAACCCTTCTTAAGTTTTATCGGAATTCTACCCTGCTTTGTTTTTAAATCCTTTAATCAAAAATTTTTTAATGCAGGTTTATTTTCCGCATGATTCAATACGCGAGGAGCAAAATAAGCTTCTTGCAGATTCACTTTCTGCCATTGAGCAGAAAAAGCACTTGCTTGCACATGCACCATCTGGGCTTGGAAAAACTTCAGCTACAATGAGCCCTGCAATAAGCTATGCCCTTGCTGAAAATAAGACAGTTTTTTTTCTTACCCCAAAAATTTCACAGCACGAAATTGCTGTGCAGCTTGTAAATGACATCAACAAAAAATTTGGGCTTGACATTTTAGGCATTGACATGGTTGGAAAGCGATACATGTGCTCCCACCCTTTTTTACGTGACGCAGACGATAACGCATTCTATGAGCTTTGCAAGCGCCTGCGCAAAAAAGAAGCATGTGAGTTTTACGCAAACACCTGTGGTTTCACTTCAGAACAAAGGACAAGAGCAAGGCTTTACCTTACGCAGCTTAAGAAGGAATACAAAGGCGCATGGCACCACATAAATCTTAAGGAGCGCTGTGAGTCCTTTGAGTGCTCCAATGGTGCTGGGCTTTGTAGCTATGAGGCAGCGCTGCAGATTGCAAAGAAAGCAAATGTTGTTATAGCGGACTATTTTCATATCTTCAATCCGAAAATAAGGCAAATTGTTATGCAGAGGCTTAACAAGGAACTTTGCGATAGCATCGTTATCGTTGATGAGGCCCATAACCTTCCAGAAAGATTGCGCAAGCTAATGAGCGCAACGCTTTCAACAAAAATTATCGCAAATGCAGAAAAGGAAGCACAAAAACTGAATGCAAAATTGGAAGAACTGAAGACAATTAAAATTGCATTGAAAGAAATTGCGAAGAAAAGGATTTCAGACGGCAAAAACGATGCTCTTATAAATCGCAAGGAATTTGAGCTTGCAATGCATAACTGTGACCTTCTTGAGCTTTCACTAAAGCTTAATGAACTTGCGTCAGAATACCTCGAGATGTTCCCTTATGGCAGATCTGCAATGCTGCGAATTTCTAGTTTTCTTGAGAAATGGCTTATGCAGGATGACTCATTCATAAGAATAATACGCCGCGAGAGCAATGGCAAAAAAATTCTTTTGCAGCTAAAGGCACTTGATTCAAGCATTATCTCAAGGCCTATTTTTGATGAGGTGCATGCAAGCATTCTTATGAGCGGCACATTGCTGCCGCAAAAGATGTATGCGGACTTGCTTGGCCTTGAAGAAGAACGCACAATGATGCGTGAATATAAATCTCCATTTCCTGAAGAAAACAAGCTCACGCTTGTAGTGCCAAGCTCAACAACAAAATACTGCGAGCGTAGCTTTAACGAGTATAAAAAAATTGCAGGGATTATAATAAGGTGCATAGATGAGATTCCTGGCAACGTTGCAGTTTTTTTCCCATCCTTCGAGGTTCTTAATGCTGTGAACAGTTTCCTCAGCGCAGAGATAAAAAGGCCAATTTTTTTGCAAAGAGAACGCATGAACACAAAGGAACGCTTTGCACTTCTTAATGAGTTTAGAAAAAACTCCGAAAAAGGTGCTGTGCTCCTCGCAGTAGCAGCAGGCAGCTTTGCAGAGGGAATCGATTATATTGGCAGGCAACTTATCGGCGCAATAATTGTTGGCATTCCATTGCGCGAGATGGACCTAGAACAGGAATGCCTAATCGAATACTATGAGAGGAAATTTGGTGCAGGCTGGCATTACGCTTACATTAACCCTGCAATTACACATGCTGTGCAAGCAGCAGGCAGAGTGATAAGAGATAGGAATGATAAAGGTGTTATCGTTTTTCTTGACAAGCGCTATCTTTGGCGGAATTTCTCAAAATGTTTTCCAAAGGATATAAAGAGGATTATATCCAATGAGCCAGAAAAATATATTGCTGAGTTTTGGAAAAAGCACGGAGCAGCGAGCTCATAAGGCAATTTAACCAGCACGCATAAATTGCAACTACTTTTCTAATCTTTAACATGCCAACCTATGCATAAATCTCGGCCAAGAGCAAAAGCACCAAATTTTTTAACTATCCTTTTCTTCAAATACTAGCGATACAAGCATTTTTTCAAGCATTTTTTGTTCATTAAATGACGTATTCGCAATATCGAAACCAAACTGCTTTGCTATTTCAATTATCGAAACATTTATATATGCGAAATGCGTTTTAAGGTATAAAAAGTATGTGAGGTGTAAAAATATGAAGACTCATATATATGGAATTGTGGCTTTTGTTTTGCTTTTTTCTTCAATATGTGCGTATTCAATTGATGTTGGCAGTGAAGCAGATGGTGGTGAGGGCACAACAAATGTTAATGTTGGCGGCGTGAATGTTGAGGCTACTGGTGTGAACTGCTTTGACTATTACACATTTGGCAGCATAGTTTTTGATTACCCACATGCTGAGAAACTTTCTTATAAGCCGGGTGAAACAGCAAGCATAGTTACTAATATAATAAATTCAAATAATTATGCTGTTGTTCAGGGAAATGTAATTGCACAAATTTATTACACGAATGCAGCAAGTGGAAACGAGCAAGGCGATTATCTGCTTGCGGAATCCCTTGCTTTTGATGGCTTATCGCTTGGGCCTAAGCAGTCCTATGAGCTCGCAGTAGAGTGGCCTATTCCTGAAAATGCGCCAAAAGGCGAATATTATGTTGCCTTATTTTTCCAAGAGCTACATTCTTATAATTTAGCCGGCCTGCCATTCCTGCCAAATGTCTATGGCGGTTATGCGGCTTTTAATGTTGAAAGCAGCACAGTTAATCAACCGTTCTATCTTGATAGAAATGCAGTTGTTCTAAACAATGAGCGCCAGCTTTTAAGGCATTTCTCAAAGAACTTTGAGCAGAACCAAACAGTAAGCTATGAAGTTCCTATCGTAAACACAGGCACAGCCCAAAAGGATATTGCCGTGAAGTACGAGCTTTACGCATGGGATCAAAGCAGCGAGCAGAATCTGCTATCTAACTATACCAAAACCGAGACAATCTCAGTGCCTGCAAAGTCAAGCAAAAAAGCATCGGTAAGCTTTAGCAATCTTAGCCCTGGCGCATACGAGCTGAAGATAACAGCTAAAACAGACACATGGCAAAATATTCTGCTTTTGAGGTTCACAGTTAAGGGCGCAAAGGGGCGCTTTATACACTCTGGGCTAACTGCATTTCCTCTTGTGAAAGGCGATCCCTTCGAGATGTTTGCTTGCTTCTCGAACACAACAGACTGGTACACAAACTTTGATGGAAAGATATTATTAGAGCTTAAGGATGCAAAAGGCAATATTTTAGCAACGCATAGCTATGAAGGAACAATTACGCCGAAGATAATGGCAATTAAAAAAGAGCTCACCGCTGCCGAAAGTTATGATGAACTTTACCTCACAGCAAAGATAACCGACTTAAAGGGCACGGTGCACCAGGAGATTACAAAGGTTTATAGGCTTAGCGATTTTAGAGATACAAATTTCATAAAAAGCTACCTTGAGCGCAAGGCAGCTGCCGAGAAAAAGCCAACACCGCAGCCACCACAAGAGACACCTAAACAAACAGAAACACCAATTGCACAATCTCCAACTCCTACGCAAACATCAGAGCAGCAAGCCATTCCAATGGAATTTATTGCAATTGGTGCAATTGTTGTGGTTCTTATAGCAATAGCTTTCTTCTTTATAAAAAAGACTGGAAAGGAAGGAGGAAAATGAAATAAAATATGTTAGGTGATGCTATGACAAAAATGAAAAAAATTTCATGGGTTCTCTTCAGCATTGTTTTTTTGCCCTCGCTGGTGTTTGCTTACGCCGTATGTAGCCAGGGAATAAATGCTACAGAGCTTGCATATGGTGCACCACCAGGTTCAATATCTGCCTATGCAACAAAAATTATTGAAACATTCAGGATGAGAGAGCAATGGCCACGTTATAATGTTTGGCAGCGCCTATGCGTAGGTGCAGAAACAGCCTTCAGCGAGGCTGATACAGGATTCACTGTTACTTTTACCCAAACCGATGTTCCACTGCAGCAAGTTCCGAGCGTTTTGACGCTTGCCAATGGTGTTAGGGTTGATCCTCCAACCGGCGAGGATGAGCCAAAGCCTGGTGAGGAAGAGGAACCGAAAAAGAGGTTTAGAAAGAATGAATGGATTGATGAAGGTGCTTCTTCAGATAGCCCACCAATAATAAACATTTCTAAATCTTTTATAACAGAGCTTTGCAATGAGGGACAAAAGAAATATAACTGCTCAAATTATGGCAACAACAAGTTTTGCACAGCAACATCTTCTTGTTCAAATAATTTTACTACTAAAACAGAAAAAATTTCAAACATTCCAAGCACATATGTTGCAAGGAATGGTCAGACAGCACATGTTATTCCATTTGGTGGCCTAAGAACAGAAGCATTTGGCGGTGTTCAGTTTTTCAGAGCAATAGATGTTGCACTTGACTGCAAGGTTTCATGTAACGGTCCACTTGAGCCGAGAAATCCTGCAGCAAAGGTTTATAGTTTGACCTTGCACAAAGAAACAGAAAATGGCAAGGAGTTCTTTTACATCGATCTTGACGAAGCGGCCAACAAATGCCCCAAAGATGCTGACATTTATGTTGGCTGTTATAATAACACAAATGCGTATTTCTTCTATGTCGATAAAATATTCTTCCCAGACACAATGGATGCTGTAGAAGCAAATTGGTTAATCAGGGTATATCCTAAAAATGATACGAAAGATGAGCCAAAGCTTATCTTCCAATTGCCTCTTGTTGCAGCAAGTGGCAATGCACCAACAGCTGACTTTGAATACAAAATTGGAAGTGTGACTGGTGAGGAGATTTTGGTTACATTCACACCAAACACATCAGATACAGACGGTCAAGTAACTGCACTTACCTGGAGCTTCGGTGACGGGCAAAAAGTGGCTCAGCAGCAGGTTGGCGAGATAACGCACGGTTTTAAGCCAGGTTACTATACAGTTTCTCTTACAGCTTATGACAACGATGGTCTCAAAGCAAAGAAGATAAGAACGATAAAGGTGGAAAAATAGATTGGCAAAATAGCATTCAAAGCTAAAAAAATGTTTTCAATTGGTGTTATAGCATAATTAGTTGCAAAAAAGTTTAACAAAAGTATTAAATCCAAGAAAAAGATAAGTAATGCAAAATCTAATAAGAGGTGCTTTTATATGAAAAAAACAAGCCTTAGCAAGGTTATAAGCATTTTTTGTGTGGCTCTGCTCATTTTTTCTCTCGGGGTTGTTTTTGCACAGTCCACCACAAACTCCATGAAGGGCTACACAGAACTTAGCTTTGTATTTATATCAAATGTGTGTGCTATTGACAGGGAGAACTATACCCCCGTTACAAGGGAGTATGAGAAAAAAATATTCAACTATTTTAGGTTTCCGCAACAACAAATTGGCTTGCAACACATATTTGGAGATTATAATGAATTTGGGCCGGCAACAAGGCTTGTAGTTGGTATGGAAGCAGCAGTTAGTGATGCCGACTCAAGCTTTAACATAAGTTTTCTTAAGAATGATGTGCCTGTTGAAAAAATACCAAGCTACTTAACCCTGGAGTATGGAATAGCAGTTGATCCTCCAACTGGTGAGGATGAGCCAAAGCCAACAGGTGTTGAGCCAAGAAGAAATGAATGGATAAATGAAGGTGGCGAGATTGATTCCCCCCCGATAATAAATGTTTCAAAAGACTTTATTTCAAAGTTATGCGATGCTGGGCAGAGCAAGTATTGGTATTCTATATACTTTGCAAAGTACTACCCTGTAGTTAGTATACACACAAGGGGATGGACGTGGCCAAGGGCTAATGCAAATGGTAAGAACCCATATATTTCAGATAAATATTGCACAATAACAGATAGAGATGGGTTTATTTCTGCCAAAGGCATAAATAATTGCGCCAATCCACCGATTCAAAAAGGTTTTGAGACAGAAGTAAAAAAGATAAGCTCAATACCTCAAACATATGTTGCAAGCAATGGCTTTGAAGCGCATGTTATTCCATTTGGTGGCCTAAGAACAGAAGCATTTGGTGGTGTTCAGTTTTTCAGAGCAATAGACAGCTCTGTTAAATGCGTCGTATCATGCAACGGACCTATAACTGAAGGAAGCAAAAACCAAGAGCTAACTTTGCATAAAAGAATTTTAAATGGCAAAGAACAGTTCTATGTTGACCTAGAAGAAGCTGCAGAAAAATGCTCTGAAGTAAAAAATCCAGAGCCCTATGTTGGCTGTTATGACACTGGAAGCGCATACTTTGCCTATGTCGACAAGTTATTCTTCCCAGACACCATGGAATCAGTGCAGGCTGACTGGCTGATAAGGTTATACAAGAGTGATAGCAATGCAATGGGTTGGCTTAGTCAGGTTCTAAATGCGCAAAATTATCTAGAGTGGCAAAAGGCGGGTGCAGGGGAAAATAAGCCGATATTCCAGCTACCATTGCAGCTTGCTTCCGGAACGCCACCAGAGGTCAACTTTGATTACAATGTAGTCGCAATCACTGGCGAAGAAATTATTGTTGAGCTCAAGCCAGAAGCATCTGATCCTGATGGAAATGTAAAAGCCATCACCTGGCAGTTTGGCAACGGTGAAACAAAAGCCTTAGATTCTGTGCAACCTTTACTCTATGCTTTTACCCCAGGTTACTACACAGTTTCTCTTACAGCTTATGACAACGATGGTCTCAAAGCAAAGAAGATAAGAACGATAAATTTATCTGTACCCAACTTACCCAATAACGTACCACATCCTCCTCTTTCTGTTTTGACTGAGGATATTGAAGGTCCTCCAGAGCCGCTACCTTAAATATAGAAAAATTTTCCTTATATTGAATTCAATTACTTTAACGCAATGCCTTTTGTTCTAAGTATTGCCATAAAAGATATGCAGTGCATGTCATAAAATTAGCATTTCTCTTTTCATGTCAACTTACAGATTTTTCAATAGCACTTCTGTGCTTATTCAAGAGCTTTCACTTTGCCATATTTTGCAGATGCCTGTATGCACTTTCTGCAGCAATGGCCCCCTGACCGCAAGCCACAATAAGCTGTTGAAATACCCCTGTTATGTCACCTGCAGCAAAAACTCCTGGAAGCGAAGTTTTCATTTTCAAGTCAACTTTTACATAGCCTTTCTCATCAAGTTCGCATCCAAGCATTTTGGCAATTTCGTTATGCGGCTCTATGCCAATATATGCGAAAACACCTTGGACATATATTGTTTTCTCTTCCCCCGATGGGTGCTCTTTATATTTTAATCCCTCCAAAGAATCTTTTCCAAAAAATTCTACAACCTCTGCACTTGTAATTATTTTAACACCCTTTTCTTTTAGCTGCTCAATGTAAGCAGTTTCACACACGAGCTTGGGCATATACTCAATTAGGTAAACAGTCCTTGCAATGTTTTTCATGTATAAAGCATTTACTGCGCCACTGTTGCCACCACCGATTATAGCAACATCTTTGCCTTCAAAAAGTGGGCCATCACATGTAGCGCAGTAGCTTATCCCCTTCCCTTCAAATTTTTCTGTACCTGCAACCTTTAGCCTTCTGCGATGTGCACCGCTAGCTAATATCACTGCTTTTGCTTTTATAGTTTTGTTTGAATCGGTAATAAGTTCAAACCACTCAGAGTTCTTTTTTGCAGAAACTACCATCTCCGATTCATTAATTTTTACACCAATTTTCTTTACTTGCGATATCATTTTTTCAGCTAGCTTAGCGCCACTTATCGGCTCAAATCCAGGGTAATTTTCAATGAGCACTGCCTCATTAAGAGTACCACCAGCGATTTGTGCCTCAAAAATTTCTACATTTAAGCCTTTTCTTTTTGCATATATTGCTGCCGTAATGCCGGCAGGCCCTGCCCCTATAATTGCAACCTCAATTTCTTTCATGTGCGACATAGCTCTAAATATCTAAAGAAAGGTTTATATAAATAAATGTGCGAATGTGCGCCTTACCTATGCTGCCAAACATTCTTAGGTTAAGAAGACTTAAAGAAGCAAAATTTTTCCTTCCACCAGGCTATAAATTTTAAGGAAAGGTTTTTATATAGAAAAAATGTAAGTATAAATGCAAGTACGTGGTCCAATAAGCAATAGGGATTTGAATGAAATTTTTTAAAATGTTAATAGCTGCTTTCATTCTGGCTTTTATATGCAGTCATGCAAATGCATTCACAATAAATACAAGACTTCTTAAAACAGAAGAGGTTGCATACAAAAACCTCAAACTTGATGAGAGCACATATGCGCAAATAGATGTGCAAATGTTGCTTCCACAGTGCAGATATATTAAGTTTATCCCTTATTATTACATGCCAATCATTGAAAATCGCAATGAAGCACCACAGGTTAGTTTTAAGGTTAGGTGCATAAGCCCTGCGGGTAAGGAAATTGTTGTTGATTGTGCAGGTTGGAGTTTCAGTGTTTCCGTAATGCTCCCTGTTGGGCGAGAAAAGCTTTGCGACCCTGGCCATGAAGAAAGCAAATTTAGCTATAAGGTAACAAATATAAGCGGGCCAATCGCAAGCTTTATTAAAGAAAAGGGTGTATATGCGATTAAAAGGGATCAACCTTTAGATGTGAAGATTGATTTTGACATCAAGTTTGCGGGCAAATGGTTCTCAACGCAAGAACAGATAAATGCCTTTGCAGCAGCAATTCCAAAGCCGCCTGTGACCGGCAGCCCAACAACACCAACAGGTCCAACAGCAGGGCCAGGTCAACAACCTTTGCCATTGGTGCAGGCATGCAGCTCTTGCTCTTCAATTGTGCAATGTCTTGCTTGCTTGCAGCTCAGCTTTGTAAATTCGCTGCGTCTCGTATGGTTGCCATCAATGCCAGCTGGCGATGTAAATAGGCCTGTTTGATCTATTTTGCATCACTAAAAAAAGCATTGTAACAAAGACCTAATTTTAAATTTCCGCTGCGCAAACATACTTAGATTTGCTGCAGGTTTTTGATTAAAATCGCAATCAAACTGCAGTTTTGTTAATTTGGAGCTAGAGAAAAAAGAAGAAAAAGAAAGGGCTTATTTGCCCTTCTTCCCGTTTGACTTTGTGGTTGTGTTTTCTTCAGCCTTTTCCTTCTTGTAGGCATAATACGCAAGAATCACAATCACAATTGCAACGACTGCTAGGAACAACAGCACAATAACGTTTGTTATTGGCGCTGCAACAGCTTGCGGTGCAGGTGCAGCCGGTGTTACAGGTGTTGTGGTTTCACTAGGGGTTGCTGTCACAGTTGGCTCTATTGGAGCCTCTGTAACCTTCTTTCCTACAAGATCTATAACAACAGTTTTCCTTATAGGACCTCTGTCAGTTGTCACAACTATTGGTACCTCTATCTTGTTTAGGTCTAACTTACCAAGGCTTACTGTTGCCACAAGCTCTACGCTAGCATTCTTGTCCATTGTAAACTTTGTGGGTTTAAAGCTAACGTTGTATTTCTCAGCTTTTACATCGCTAACCTCAAGCATGCAGTCGCTCGTATTTATAAGCACTATCTTTGCTTTAACTGTCTTTTCCTGCTCCACTATGGTTTCTTCAATCTCCGCCTTTGTCTCTATGCCTATCTTCTGTGGCAGCGTTACTGAAACAAGGTTTATCTTTATAGGGAATTCCTTTTTGTAGTCCAATGCCTCAACCAGAAGCGTTCCTGTGTAACTGCCAGCAGTTTCAGTTATCGCTGGGCTAACATAGATATAGAAAGGCTTTGTTTCAGCTGGAGCGATTTTTAGGCTTGTTGGTTCTAAGTAGAGCCATTTCGCTCCAGTGAGCGAAAGCTTAACGTTCTGTTCCTTAGTTCCCGTGTTAGTTGCTTTTAATTCGAGCAGAACGCTCTGTGGGCAAAGCTCAGGAGAAACCTCAAGCTTTATCTCGCGCTCTATGGCTTTTGCGTCAACGTTCAACGCATAGCAGTCTTCCAGATTAAAGTTCACATCGATGGCATCGCTGAATTCTGGAGATGTCAACTTTATTGCGAAGGCCTTTTTTCCTGGTTTTTCATTGCTTACGTCAATGGTTGCCTTGAGCGCCTTTGTTTCCTCAGGCCTCAGTGTTATCTTGTCGCTGTCAAGTGTGCCTTTAAGTCCGCCAGCCAAAGCTAAAGAAAGAGTTATCTCGGTATTTTTTACATTTTTAATCTCAAATTTGTATTCTAAGCTCTTATCTTCTATGCACGCCTTTTCTTTTCCCGCAACTTTCTCAATTGTAACCTTGTAGCAGTCCTTGAGAGAAACCTCAAATTGCTCGGCGCTGTCTTTATTGTAAAGCACCGAATGTGCCTTGAGTGTAAAGCTGAATTTGCCCTCTGCTGTGCTCTTCAAAAATTTGACGCTTATCTCTGCTTCTTTGCCAGCATCAATGCTCACTGTCTTCTGCTGTAGCAAAATCCATTGTGGTCCATCGATGCCCAATGTTAGCTCATCTTTCCTTGGTCCAAGATTCTTTATCTTTATTGTCTTTGTCTGTTCAATATCGTTGCATATATCAAAAGACTTCTTTTCTATCTCAATGTTCTGCTTGTCAACAAGCTCGACTGTTGCAGAGGTTTTGCCTTCAAGCTTTGGGCACTGGTTCTCAATGGTTTTTGCATTTATCTCTGCTGTCTTTTTCCCTGGTGTTAGCTGGCATGGTGCTTTTACCTTCAATGTCACAGTTTTCTTTCCATTGGGCTCAATGCGAAGCTCCTTTTGGCTTAGCTCGAAAAGCCCAGGTGAATCACTTTTGATGCTAAGAATTATGTCTGCGCTTGCTTGGCTTGTGCTTTCAATGCTTAGCGTTGCGTTCTTTTCCTCACACTGGCTAAGCTGCATTTCAGAAGGATCTATGCTGAGTAAGAGCTTTCCAGCTTCCTTTACCTCAAATCTTATCTTCTTTGTAAATTCGCCTTTTGAAGAGCTTGCCTTTATAGTCAGCACGTAGTCGCCAGGCTCAGCACAACAGCAAGGTTTTATGAACAAACTTAAGCTAGTGCTCTGGCTTGGCTCCAATGAGACCTTATATGGCAATGGTGGCACAGATTTAATATCGAAGTTTGCCTTCGTATAATCAAGGCTTATGGTAAATTCTGTCTTCTCTGAAAAATCGTTTGTTATCGTGTATTCCTGCATCACTGGGTCTGAAAAACAGCTTGCCTTAAAGCTGTCAGGACCTTCTATTGCTGCAAAGGCATTTGCAGCTATAATTAAAAGCACCCATATTAAAAGCGACTTTTTCATCCTTATCTACCTCCTATAGAGCATAACCTCTGCTTTTTTTGGACCGCTTACGAAAACCCTCAAGATGAATATTATTATAACGAAGGCCACGATTATCAGCAGCCCAAATAGCCATGGATTCTCCATTGCGAAAAGCCCAGGGCCTGCTGCTGGTCCAGCAGGTTTTTCCACGTAAATTTTAAATGGTTTTTCGATTGTGGATTCTCCATAGCGCATTAAAAGCTTACCATCGTAATATTTCCCTGGTTCTACCTTTTCATCTGCACTTACTGAGGTTGTTATTGTTTCAGAAGCTTCAGGATCAAGAGAAATGCTTTTTGGCTGTGCATAGAAACCATATGGTAAATAGAACTCAATGGTCGCGTTTACAGTTGATTTTGTTGGATTATAAACTACAACTGATACCTCTCTTTCGTAACCTGGAATCAAAGCTATTTGCACAGGATAAGATGCGATTATAGGCCTATCAGCCGTTGTTGTGGGCTCACTTGGTGTTGTTGTTTCACCTTTTGTCACGGTAAAGTAAATTGTTCTTGTCCAAATGCTGCTATTCTCTACTACAATATCTGCGCTGTAATCTCCAAGTGGCATATCTACAGGAACAGTAACTGTTATAAATATCTCCTTGCCTTCACCAGGCTGTAGCCTGAAATTGCTTTCTGAGAGCTTTATGTTTGCTTTTGTTGGATTGTTTATGCTTATGGTGTAGCTTTCCTCAGTATCGCCTTTGTTTTCAACATTAAGGGTGTAAAGTCCGAAGCTGCATTGTGCGATCTGCAAATCGTTGTTTGCAAGAGTAACATTGCTCTTGTGCATTGCCTTCACATCAACGCATATCTCCTTCTTTTCCCTGTAATTGTCTTGCCACGCGTAAACCTTTATGTAATGCTTTTTTGGCTCATCTTGCTCACGCGCATAAGCCTTAATATACACTATTCTGCTTTCATAAGGATCAAGGGTTATGCTTGTCTGCTCTATTTCGCTTACTATTGTTGAAACAGTTTGAAGGTTGACTGTCTGCGCATATCTTGTCAAATTCTTTATTGTAAATGCAACATTTACCGCTTGCATCTTTTCTACAGTTGTGCATGCGTTTGGCACCTCAATTGTAAAGTTTCTTGGCTCAGGTGTTAGGCAATCGCTTACAGTGAAGTAAGCTCTGCGCTGCAAACTGTAGCCATCTGCTCTAGCATAAATTGTTACGTATTGTTCGCAAGTGTTGCAACTTGTGTAAACATTAAGGTTAACATATCTTTCCTGCCTTGGGCTAAGGATTATTGTGCTTTGTTCAAAACTACTTGCAAATCCTGTGGAGCTTGACTCAAGACTTACAGTAAGTTCCCTGTTTGTCAAATTTTTTACAAGAACGCTTATAGTTCCTTTGGATGCTCGGCATATTGTTGTCCTAATAGGTACAACATCTATTAATGGGCCACACACAACAGGCCCACAATAACCTGAGACATTTACAGTTATTTCCTTTTCTTTTACTGTGCAATTACTTTCACCACGAAGTTTTACGGTATAATTTCCCTGGCTTGCGTTGTTTGTCTTTATTGTGAGTGCAAGCAGCTTTGATTCATTTGGATTGAGGCAGATGCTGCTCCTTGAGGTCCAAGCGTCTATGTAGCTGCTGTATGTTCTCGCACTTAGGTTTATGCATTGGTAAGCATTTCCATGGTTCTTAACCCAAAAATTCACTGTTGCAGTATCATTGCTTTGCATGCTTATGCTTTGAGTGTCTGTGCTAAGCTCAAAATCATAGCATACAGGCGCGCATGCAATTTCAACTGTGTCATAATTTTCCTCGCTGTAATCCTTGCCATCAAACGCAGTTACGACGCATTTCCAGGAATCGCAATCTTTTGTAGCTGTGCGTGATATGAAGCTATAATTGCTTGTTGTTGAAGTAGTTGTATAAAGAGAACCATTTCTATACCAGCGATAATGATAGGTGATTCTATCACCATCAGCATCATAGCTGTTTGCATAGCAATACAAATCATCATCAGTTGTTGGGTTTGAAGGTGTTATGTATACACTTGGTTTACTTGGCGGATTGTTTGGGCAGTAGTTGCAGCAGTATGAGCACTGCGCATAAGCTGCGCCAAAAAATGCCAATATCACAAATGCAGTTAAAAACCTCAAAATTTTCTGTTTTTCCATTTATACCACCTTAAGGATCCATTATAGGTACACATTTATCATAAGTGAATGTATGCTTACAATAATAACCTGCCGGGCAGTCGCCATCACTATCGCAATCACAATAAGGCCCAGAACCATCAGGTATCAGGCACCTTAAAGCTAGGCAGGTTCCATTTTTGCAGCCATTATCGCAATAAACGCGAGTAGACTCCAATATCTCGCAATTGCTATTTCTATATACCTTCCAGTTACCAACACATACAAAGCCCGCACTACACACCTTTTTAGTGGGTTGTGGAGCAGCTACGTAAATTTGGTAAGAGCTGCCTTGTGGCTTGTAACTGTAATAATAGGTTTGATAATAGCTTGGAATATATACTGGCTGTGGAGCTGAGTTGCATCTCCCATCAACGCAGCCATAAGTGCATCTTTGTATGAACTGTGGCTTAACAACGCATTTTGAATTCCTGTATAAAGCCCAAAGCTCATCATTGATACAATATTGTTTTACATAGCGCTCAGAGCACCATGGGCCAAGGCTTAGTTCCCATGAGCCAATATTAATTCTTAAGGGCTTTTTTACACAGCTTCCGTCTACGCATTCTTCATCAGCTTGGCATGTGTAAGAATATACCCATGTTTTGCTTCCATTTGGCATGGTACTTTCAATGTATATTGCATTTCCAATGCACTTTTTGTAGCGCACCTCATAGCCATAATAATAGTTGTAAACAGGCTGGCTGTATTGTGTGTATGTTTGCCCATACGAAGTGCCGCTATATTGACCATAATTATAAGTCGGCTCTATTGTTATGCCAGCCATTGCTCTGCTTATCGAAAATATGATGAGTATTACCCCTAAAAGCAGTTTTAAATTAATTTCAAATTTCATCTTTTCTCCCCCTTTAGCTTAAGAATCAACATTGCAAAGAGCAAAAGTGCTATTATTGCAAGAAGAATGTTCAAGATCGCCGTTTGCTGCACAACGGCCAGCGAAACAGGTGCAGAAACAGACCCAGATTGTTCAGGTTCGCTAACATTGGTTGACGGCTGCTTTATTTCTGGAATGCCAATAGCAACCTCGATTCTTTTCTCAATAATCTCTTCACCGAGGTTTCCAATTAGTGTTACAGCATAGCGATTGCTTATCGCATTATCTGAGGGCATGAATGCAACCTGGAATGATGCCTTTTGCCCTGCAGGCACAACAGATGGCATGCTTGCGACTTCACACCTTAACTCTGCTGGGCAGTATACTTTAAGTGTAAGGTTCTTTGCTTCAGAGGAGGAATTCAAAACCTCATAGTTCAATGTTCTGACAGGCTCTGCAACAAAAATGTTCTCCGGGCCTGTTATCTGACCAAAAGCAGCATTTGCTAAAAGAAGCATGATAAAACATCCTATGATTGAAATTCCACCCCTCATAAACTCCCCCACAATTAACTAGTTCACATTAATATATGTGCTAATGACATATATAAACCTTTCGGTTTCGATCGCATAACCTCAGAGAAGTGCTTTAAGTAGGTCTGACTTTGTGATGATGCCAATAATTTCCCCTTTGCTTGCGACAAGAAGTGCTTGTTCATTTTCAAGGAGGCAAGCAAGTGTTCCAAAGCTAGTATTCTCTGCAACTATTGGTAATGATTCCTGCATGATATTAGAGACTTTTGTTTTCTTTACATCAAGTCCTGAGGTCATGCCCTCAATTATGCTGCGTTCAGTTATCACACCAATACTCTTTCCATTTTTCAAAACAGGCAGCTGTGAGAAGTCGTATTTTTTCATGAGCTTTGCTGCCTTCACAACAAGATCATTTTCTTTTACGCTCACAACCCTTTTGCTCATCAAATCTGAGGCCTTTTTTTGTTCAGCCTTGTCAAGGCTTTCAATCGCATCAAAGATTTGCTTTACCTTCTCATAATTTGGCGCAATCTTGCCGACCTCAATCTTAGCTACAAGCGATTGCGAAACATTTGCGAGCTTAGCAAGCTGCGCTTGTGTAAGGCCCAACCTTTTTCTAAATTTTTTTATTTCCGAAAGTTCTGGAAGCATTTAAACCACTCGATTTATTTTTTAATTGCACCAATCATAACCTTTCAAGCTTCAATTTATCATTCGCTGTGTTTGTAAGAGCCTAGCAGAGCTTCTTATCCCGGTCGCTGGAGGTATCGGAACCCGCAGGAGGTTCTTATTCCTATAAGAATAATTTTATCAAAAAATATGATTAAAAAGATATGGGAATAAGATATGCTGAGGCACATTCTATTCTAAAAAGAGGTGATTTTCGTGCCTAATGGAAAATATCTTTTTACCTCAGAGTCCATGACTGAAGGGCATCCTGATAAGATATGTGACCAGATTTCTGATGCAGTTCTTGATGAGATCATAAGGCAGGACAAATATGCTAGAGTTGCCTGCGAAACAATGGCAGGCATGGGTTTCATTGTTGTGAGCGGCGAGATAACAACAAAAGCACATTATGATGTTCAAAAGATTGTTAGGGGCGTAATCGAAGCTGCTGGCTATACAAAGGTTGAATATGGCTTTGAATACAAAACAGTTGGTGTGCTTTCAAGCATTCACGAGCAGAGCCCAGATATTGCTCTTGGCGTAAATGCAAAAAAAGGCAAAGGTTTTGGCGCAGGCGACCAAGGTATGATGGTTGGCTATGCAACAAACGAGACGCCTGAGCTAATGCCTGCTGCAATAATGTTTGCGCACAAACTTGCAATGCGCCTTGCAGAAGTGCGCAAAAAAAAGATACTTTCCTATCTTAGGCCTGACGGCAAGACCCAGGTAACCGTAGAATTTAATGGAAATAAGGTAAAGCGCATTGACTCTGTGGTTATTGCAGCACAGCACGATCCCACAGTTGACCTCGAAAAACTGCGTGAAGACATCAAAAAGGATGTTATCGAGCCTGTATGTGGTGAATACATCGATAGGCATACAAAATATTACATAAATAATACAGGTAGATTTGTTCTTGGCGGCCCTGTTGCAGATGTTGGCTGCACAGGCAGAAAGATAATTGCAGATACATACGGTGGAATGAGCAAACATGGTGGTGGCGCATTTTCTGGAAAGGATCCTACAAAGGTTGACAGAAGTGCAGCTTACATGACTCGCTATATTGCAAAGAACATAGTTGCATCAGGCCTAGCTGACAAATGCGAGCTTCAAGTTGCATATGCTATAGGTTCACGAAAACCTTTGTCTTTTTTCATAGACACGTTTGGCACAAACAAGATTCCTGAGAGCAAGATAACAAAGCTCATAATGAAAAACTTTGATTTGAGCCCAAGCGGCATAATTGAAACCTTAAAATTGCTGAGGCCCATATACACCAAGACAGCATGCTATGGTCACTTTGGCCGAAATGAGCCAGAATTCACATGGGAAAAAACCGATATGGCAGAGACCTTGAGAAAGCAAGCAGGCCTTTAATCCCATTTTTAGAAACTAAATAACAGTTGCTTTTTTCGCATTTTTATTTTTTAATATCAATTTATAAAATTGCAATGCGGCCTTCTCGAGCACTATTTATTATAATCTTTTTTATATTAGGGAATGGTATGCTTGAGGATTTTATAGAGGTAAATTGCCTTAAAGCTGAGCTCATCGATAAGGCAATATTTGGCCAAAATGCAGCTAAATGCAAGCTCATAATACGCGAACCTACTTCATTGAAGCCCTTGCTAATAGTGCATCTTTTGAAGGATGATGTCAGCATAGAAAAAATTAGCAAACTTTTCCCAGGTGCAGAGCTTAAAGAACCTAAGGCAAAAGAAGTTTTCTATATAACTGGCTACCGAGATGGCTACTTGCCGCCAATTTCCATCTACGGCGTTATTGTGCTGATTGACAAAAAGGCCGCGCAGAGAGAAAAGCTAGACATACTTGTTGGAGATGAGCGTACTCTTGAAATATCAATCGATGAAATAAAGAAAGCAAATGACGAATGCGTTGTTTGTGACGTTACTTGGTGATGCCTTGCATATCGATATGCACATGCACACATATTACTCTCGTCACGGAAATCTAAAAATAAAGGATATATTTAGTACATATAGCAAAAAAGGAATAATTCCTGCAATCACCGAGCACAACACCTCTAAGCCATGGCAAGAGGCAGAGCAATACTCTAGAAAATACTCCCTGCCTTTTATCAAAGGTGAAGAGATAAAGGTTTACCATGAAGGCTCTCTTGTTGGCGAACTCTTAGGCCTTTTCATGAATGAAGAGGTAAAGCCAGGAAACATTTTTGAGGTAATAGACTCGCTTAAAGAACAGCATGCGCTAATATCCGTGGCGCATCCCTATGATATTCTTCGCAAACCGCTGTTTAAGGGCTTTACGATGCTCGAACAGATAAAGGATAAGGTTGATGCAATAGAGATTTTTAATAGCAGGTGCTTGCTTTCTTCCGCTAACAAAAAGGCAGAAAGGTTTGCGATGCAGAACAGCTTAGCATTTACGGCTGGCACAGATTCCCATTTTTCTTGCGAGCTTGGAAATGCCTTTCTGATAGTTGATGCAAGCACATTGGAAGAGGCAAGAAAAAAGATTCTAAAAAAGCAGTGCTCTTATTGGGGGAGAAAAAGCAGCTTAAAGGCACATCTTTACACAAGGCTTGCAAAGCTTAATCTAATGTGATTCTATGCCAGTGCAATACATAAAACTTAAAGATAAAGAAGTAATACTTCTCGGAACAGCGCATGTGAGCAGGCAAAGCGTTGCGGAGGTCAGAAAAATCATTGAATCGGAGAGGCCTGATTGCATTGCGCTAGAGCTTGACAGCGCGCGTTTTGCACAGCTCGTGGAAGAGCAAAAATGGCGCGAAACAGACATAATCTCAATCATAAAAACAGGCCGTGCATATCTTTTCCTCTTCAACCTCATCTTGGCAAGCATGCAGAGAAAGATTGGAAAAGAGCTTGGCGTAAAGCCTGGGAGCGAGATGCTCGCTGCTGCGGAGCTTGCGGCTAAGTATAAAATCCCTATTGCCCTTGTTGATCGCGACATAAGCATCACGATGAAGCGAGCATTTTCCAGAATGGGTTTTTTTGAGAAGTTAAAGTTGTTTTTTGAGCTCATGCTTTATAGCTTTGGCTTAGGCGAAAGCCTTACAAGAGAAAAAATTGAGGAGCTAAAACGTGAGGACATGCTTAGCGCAGTGATAAAAGAGCTTTCAAAGCAGTTTCCATCGATAAAAGAAGTGCTTATTGATGAGCGTGACCAATACATAGCTGGGGCAATATCAAAAATAAAGGCAAAGAAAGTGCTTGCAGTTGTTGGCGCAGGCCATATTGCAGGAATAAAAGAAAACCTTGGCAAAAAGATAGACCTTAGTAACCTTAAAAAAATACCAAAAACTAGGGGCTATAAAAGTATTTTAAAGTTTATATTGCCTCTTACGCTCTTGCTGCTCATTGCAGTAGGAGTTTATGTTAAAGGCACAACATTTGTGCTCAAAGCATTTTTTGTATGGTTCCTTCTGACATCTTCAATTTCTGCAATTGGTGCAATACTTGCAAGAGCACACTGGAAAAGCGTTCTTACAGCCTTTTTTGCAGCACCCATCACAACGCTGCATCCAGCGCTTGCCTCCGGCTGGTTTGCTGGTATTGTGGAAGCCACAGTGAGGCCTCCAACAGTAAAGGATTTTGAAGAAATCCCAAATATGGAATCGCTTGGTGAGATAAATAAAAATCGCTTTACCCATATCATCGTTGTTACTGCAGTGGTAAATCTGGCTTCAACAATTGCAACTTTTCTATCGCTTTTTATAATTGCAACGATGCTCTGAGTGCTTTACTCAACCTTTGTTCCAGCTTCCACATCGTCTGGTAGCGTTGCGATTGAATAGCCACCATTTTTATTCTTTGCCGCAAGCAGCATGCCCTCGCTTTTTATTCCTGCAATCATCCTTGGCTCGAGGTTTGCAACAACGATGACATGCTTGCCAAGTAACTGCTCCTTCTTGTAGAATGCCTTTATGCCTGCAACAATGGTTCTTTTTTCTGTTCCAAGATCTATCGTAAGTTTGTAGAGCCTGTCTTTGCCAGGAATGTCTTCCACAGCAGAGATTTTTGCAACCTTAAGCTCAACTTTTTGGAAATCTTCAAAGCTAATCATAGAATTTTATATATTGCAAAAAAGAAATAAAAATATAGGCATTTGCAACAAAAATTGTGTACATTCGATGTTTTTTGCAAAAAGGCCATTGCTTTTTTCATCTTAGAAGCTCTCTGGATATCACTCTACTGCTTCGTGCCCAGCATCTTTTTTTAAATAAGGCAATATTTTTCCCTTGCGCTCAGCCTCTTCAATAAGTTTTTTTGCATATAATATCCGCTGTATTCCACCTACAAGAGTCATTGCAATGATAAGCCAAAGCATTATTCTTAATGTTTCTATGCCATAGATAACAGGCACAAAGGCTGCCAAAAAAGAGAATAAAATTATGAGAACAAATTTGTCTGCGTGTTCGCCTATTGCTGGCCAGTCGCGATTATCTGTTATTATAACAAGTGCAACCCTTGGCTTTGCATAGCTTTCCATAAATGAAAATGCAAGGGCAAATACACTTTCAACAGGGAAGTGGAATGAAAAAGAGGCAAGAAGAATCATCTCAACATATTTGTCCATCATTGTTTCAAAATAATTGCCAAAATAGCTCTTCTTTTTCGTTAGCTCTGCAACCGCACCATCTATGAAGTCCATAAGGATTGCAAGCAATGTAAAAATTGCAGCAAGTAAATAATTTTCGTTGTAAATAAAATAGCCTGCAACCAGAACAAGGGGAATGCCAAAGAAAGAAACAAGATTTGGGTGCAAATGCAAGGCAGCAAAAGGTTTTGCAAGCATGTATGCCAAAGGCTTTGTTTTACGTCTTAGTTGTCCCAGCATTTTTACACCTCGCAGCTTTTATTAAATGCACAAACAATGGATCCGGATTTAGAGGTCTAGATGTAAATTCTGGGTGGTATTGGCTTGCCATGTAAAATGGGTGTTTTGGTAATTCAAGGATTTGCATCACAGGCTTATCTGGTGCCTTGCCTGAGAAAACCATGCCATGCTTAGTTAAAATTTCTATGTATTTTGGATTTAGCTCATAGCGATGCCTGAATCGTCTTCTTATGAAACGCTGCTTTCCATGAATTTCATAGGCAATTGTTCCAGGGATAAGCTCCACATCATGGCCACCTAAACGCATTGATGCGCCAAGCTCTTTTATGGCTTTTTGCTCAGGCAGAAGGTCTATTACTGCATGCTTGCATTTTGGCTCAAACTCAGTGCTGTTTGCACCTTTTAGGCCGCAAACACTTCTTGCAAATGCAATCGCTGCAACCTGAAAGCCTAAACAAAGCCCTAAATAAGGGATTCTGTTTTTCCTACAATGATCAGCTACAAGAATCTTGCCTTCAATTCCGCGCTTTCCAAAGCCACCAGGCACAATTATGCCATCATATTCTCTGACTATTGAAGCAGTGTTTTTCTCTTCTACAACGCCAACATCAATCCATCCAATCTCAATATTTGTATTAAGAATGCCTTCGCAGTGTTCAAGCGCTTTTATTATGCTTATGTATGCATCTTTAACGTCTGTATATTTTCCAGCAATGCCTATTTTTACTTTCGGCGCATTTTTATTAGGCCTGTTTTTTCTTGTCCATTCCTTTAGAGCCCTATTGTTTGGCCTAAATTTTTTTTCACAATGTAATATTTCAAGAATTTTTTCATCAGCGCCCCTGGTTCTTAGCATCAGTGGTAGCTCATAAATTTTTTTCACATCTTCAACACCTATAACCCTTTCAAGTGGAACATTGCTATTAAGGCTTATCTTTTCTCTAATTGCTTGGGGCACAGGGGTATGCGATCTGCATATTATTACATCTGGCTGTATGCCCATGGAAAGCAGCCCTCTTATGCCAAGCTGTGCAGCTTTGCTTTTATGTTCGCCAATTGAAGGAGGCTCTATTATGTAAGTTACATTTAGGAAGCAAACATTGTGCTCGCCTTCTTCATACATGAGCTCGCGCATTGCTTCTATTGCAAACATATTCTCGTAATCACCAACAGTGCCGCCGATCTCAATAACAATAATATCTGACCTTTTGCTTGCTGCGAGCTCTCTAACAAACCTTTTTATCTCTCCGGTAACGTGCGGTATAAACTGGACATCGCGGCCTAGGTAAGCCCCTTTACGCTCCTTCTCAATTATGGTTTTATATACAAGACCACTTGTTATGAAGTTATCCTTGCTGAGGTTTTTGTCAAGGAATCTTTCGTAGGAACCTAGGTCCATATCTGTTTCAGTGCCATCGTCTAAAACAAAGACCTCGCCGTGGCGATAAGGATTAAGAGTGCCTGCGTCAACATTAAGGTATGCTTCTAATTTAAGTGGTTCAACATTCATCCCTCTGTTTGCAAAAAGCTTGCACAAAGCGCTTGTAATCATACCCTTTCCAATGCCGCTCATCACTGAGCCTGTAATAACAAGATACTTTGTCATTCCAAACTTGTAGTTTTGCGGCACTGGTGTATAAAACTCGCCAGCCATCTTTGCAGCAACCTTTCTAAGCAGTTTTTCAGCCTGCACCCAACCACTTATGCAAATAGCTCGTAAGAATTTTTAAAACTAATCTAAAATTAAAAAGCGAATCTAAAAAAGCTTATTGACAGCAAGCGTAAGCTTGTTGCTGAAAATGCTTTGCATTGCTTCATGTTGGCAATTCGTTCTCAAGACCTTTTTCTGCGCTTTCCATATCAGAAAGCATCCTGTCCAAGTCTTGCTCCAAATCCTGATCTGTAGGACTTTTAACTTGCGGTGTTTTTGAAGTACCTTCAGTAGGTGTGCTTGAACTTGTCCCTGGTGTTGTCCCTGGTGTTTGTGGCTGCATTGTAATTATTAAGAAAGCAACTAAGCCAATAACCACAATACCAACTAATAAAATTATCGTATTCTTTTGCATTTTAACCAATCAAATCACCGTCATAAATTTATTCCGATGGGCATTTATAGCAGTACTTAGCTTCCAGCATAGTTGTATAGCTGCAAGGAGTTTTGCTTGTTAGTGTACAGTTTCTTTCATCGGCAGCATATTTTGTAAGGCATTCATAAGGTTTGCACAGCTCTTTTTCACACTCTTCCAGTGTCTTAAATGTTCTCAAACCTTCATACATATATAGTCCGCAGAACACCTTCTTTCCGCATGTTCTTGTGTTATTGTCAAACCAGTAAAGCTCTTCGCAACCTGGTGACAATCCTGGTCCTGGTGCCGGTGTATAAACCGGAGTTAGCGTTGTTGTAGGCGATGGCTTTGGTGTTGGTTGTGTTGACGTTGGGCATTTATAGCAGTACTTAGGTTCACCTGCATTTGTGTATCCGCATGCGGCTGTGTAAAGTCTAGTTAGTTCGCATCCTAGCTCCTCTGCCTCAATTTTGCTTAAACATTTATACCCAGCTGGGCATTTGCTTACCGTCGCCTCTGGAGCTTCGCACTTACCTCTGTAAGCTATTCCAACACCAGCACATACTGCTTCGCACTCGTTGCCATAGGTCTTTCCATCTGTGCCGCAAACTGGGATATATATTTGTGCGCACATGCAATTTGTTGGTGGCTTTATGCACTCATAGCCAATTATGCAGCCTCTATTGTCATACTTTGGAACAAGCTTGCCCTTTGGGCAAGCATCTGGAGCAGGCTGTGCTATTTTTGGACATTCTATTGGTGATTCAACACACTTTGCACATATTTGGCCTTCAGGGCAGTCGTAATCAGTTACCGTGCCTACAATTCTGCAATTCTCCTTTTCTAATTCTTCTTTGCTCATGCATTTATATGGTGCATCGCATTTCATTTTGTTGTCTGTACATTTCTCTTTGCATAGCTGGCAGAAATTACTGCCTGCAGTAGTTATTGCTGAAACAGCAGGGGCTTGTGGCAAAGCAACCTGCATGCAGTCCTCACATTTTAAGATGCACTCCTTTAGGCACTTGCCAGCTTCAACAGGCACTGCTGCTGTTGTATCCATTTGGCCAGGCACGCATTTCTTTCTACATTCCTCTTTGCATTCCAAGCACTTGCTAACGCGCTCAGGCCTTTCTGCCTCGGCTGTTGAAGCTGCTTCTTCCTTCACACTTAAAAATGTTTGGTTCTGTTCGTTTGTTTCCACAGCACAGAATTCAAGGCTCGGATTCTCATCACATCTTTTCTTCAAGTATTCCTTGCATCTCACATCTTCACTGTTCTTCAGGCAGTATCTTTGCAAAAGTTCAATGCACTTTTTATCGTTTGGATTTTTTCTGCAGAAATTTTCTATCTCATTCTTGCATTCCTCGCTGTTCGATTTGCATTTGTCAAATTGCAGGCATTTTTCATCGTTAGTGTTTTCCTTGCAGTATTCTGCCATTGCTGTGGCATGCTGTAAAGGTATTATTAGCTGATGGAATTGTAAATAGTAAGCGTTGTATTTCTGCGTGTGCACCGAAACAGTGCCAGCCCATACAATTGCATCAGGCGTAAAAACATATGTTAACAAAATGCTTCCAATAACTACATTTTTATCATAAATGTTTGCTGAAAATTGCCTTCGTGTTGCATTTACATCCTTAAGCAAATATTTTTGATTGTCCACATAAATTAGACCCAATTCCTTTTTTCCATAATCAGCGGCAATTATCTTACTTGAATGTATGCCCATTGGATCATCGCTATTTATCAAGATTCCTTTTGCGCTTAGATAAAGCCGCCTTATCTGCAAACCTCCGCCTTCAGTCTGTGCTATAGCAGGCAAAACAAGAAGCCCTAAAAACAAAGCTACAGCAAGCGATTTTAAAAGCAATTTTCTCTCAAAACAAACCATCCATTATCACCTGTCTGCAAAATGTTGATTATATGTTACTCTAATCATTTAAGTTATATTTATATTTTTCGTTTCGTTTTTTCCGTTTTTTAGCTTCTTTGCTTTTGCAAAATCATTTGCAATATGATTGGGGCTACTGGGATTTGAACCCAGGTCGCCAGCTTATTCAATAAGAACCTTCCACAATAACTACTTCTAAAACTACTTCTAGCACAACATGACTTGCACTTTTTATTTAATCGCCAACCTTCTGTAGGTTGCTGGAGATCATAAGGGCTTGCTGTGGTCCTTATTGCTGGAGGTATCGGAACCCGCCGGAGGTTCCGATTGCAGAAGGTTCTTATTCCCGAAGCTGGTATGCTGAGCCAAACTACACCACAGCCCCTTTTCAAGAGATGTGTCAAAAAAGTAAATGCTGCAGAAAATATAAAAGGTGATGTTGCATAAAAACAGATTTTTGTTAGGTTAAACCATTCAAAAATTTTAATGCACGCAGGCTTTTTTGTTTTAAATTAAACTGATATTTTTGAGTCTCCCAAAATAATAAGGCTTATCTTCTATTGCCCAGCACTCAAAATCGCTTAAGTCATGCTGAAGAAATGGGCTGAGCATTTTTTCCCTTAAAACATTGCTCCCAATCGCGACAGCATTCATGCTCGGCATTGCAATAAGAGTTTTTTTCTTATACCTTCCTTTCAAAAAGCACTTGTAAAGCTCGCTTCTCTGGCCTTCCCTTATCGACACCGCAGCATGCTCATGTGCAATTATCAATGTTTTTGCTTCTTCGAATTCCTTGCTTTTGCTTAGCTTGTGGCCATGAAGAAATAATAAAGAAAGCTCTGGCAAGTAGAATTCATCCAATATGCTCAAACCTTTTAGGTTTGCAAGTGGCCCAAGAATCGTATCATGATTACCTTTTATTAACAAGATTTCCTTTGTGTAGCATGCGATAAAGTCCAGCATTTCAAGAACTTCGTGCCATTCCTGCTTGCTTATCTCCCCAAACTCGTGCTTTAGGTCGCCATTTATTATTACTCGCTTAGGCCTTTTTGCTTCTAACATTTTTGCAAGCCTTTTTTTTATCTGTTCAAAATTGGTCCTCGGTAAAAAAACGCCCTCTCTGTTGTACATCTCTTCTATGCCTAGATGCAGGTCAGCTATTGCAAGGATAGCCAATTTTTCAATAAAAAGCCCAAGGTCGACAATTTTTATTCCTTTCAAGATCTCTGCTTCTCTGACCATAACTTAAAATAATGCAAAAAGGTTCTTATACTGTTTTGGAGGAATCTGCAATGCAGTCACATGCAATTTAACCAAATTTGCTAAGCGCATAAGCTAAGCGAAAACTATATATATATGGGTACCTCGTATTATTATGCATTTACTTGAAAGGTGAAAAAGATGGAAAAACTTAAGGGGATTGCTTTTGCTCTTGGACTGATCTTAATAGTTTTTTTTAGCGGCTGTGTAAAAGTAAACATAGAGCATGAGATAAAGAGCGATGGCACCAATGAAATGAATATCAAATATGATTTTGCCGAGCTGTATGACATGGGAAAGAGCGCATATAGCAGTACAAGTCAGCCTGGTAGCCCAAGTTGGGCTGATGCTGAGCGCCAGATGGACCAAAATATGGAGAAAAGTTGTTCTGATGTTAAAAAGCAATTCGCTGAAAAAAACATTAAAGGAGAATGCTCCTTTGATACTAAGTCAAAGGTGCTTTCACTTCATTATAGTTTTTCGATGCAGGATGATCCAGCACTTGCAAAAGCTTTTACTGTCAGCCATTCCCCACCTTACGTCAATTATAAATACAATGCAGCAGCTATTTCTAAATCTAATATGCTGAAATCTTTAGGTTCTAGTCCTGGTACAACAGACACAACTAAAAACATGGATACAAACATAGACCCACAGCAATTAAAACTGATGAAATCCGTGGTGCCAATAACTTACACCGTAACTATGCCTGGGAAAATAATAAGAGCAGATGTTGGCGAGATAAAGGATAACAAAGTTGTTATAGATTATTATGACCTTATTGGCAAAAATGAGGCATATATTGAATCACAAGAGTTTAATTTAATGCCGGTGATTATTATCGGAGCGATCATTGCGGTGCTTTGTATAGTTGTGGTTTTGGTTCTTTTAAAAAGGCGTGGAAAAAAGCAGCAACCTCAAACAATGCAACAGCAATACTACGGCAACTTCCAGAATGAGCAAATGCCACCAAAATATCCCTTGCAATAAATAAATAAGAAATATATAGTAAAATAGTAAAAATAAGTAGAAGTTAGAACTAAAAGTAAAAAAAGTAAAAAGTAGCGATTTGCGAAAGAGTTAATTGGAAACAACTATTGGCTTATTTGCCCAATCTTTTGCTTTCGAGGTCTAATTTGCCCTTAATTTTTAGCCCTAATAGTGCCCCCTTATCTTGAATCAATTGTGGCTTGCCTTATGCTTTTTTGGCAAATGAATTTATATTGCTGTTAGAACTAAAAACATACTTTTTTATTTTTTTCTTGAATGCTTAACATAGGCGGTTGCATGAAAAACAGAAAAATAGTTTACGGAATAATTTTGGCCTTTATTATAGTTGCTCTTGGCGTTTTCTTGCTTTTTTATTTGCCAATGAGCGACAAGGGAGTAATAAGCGCATCAATGTCTTCTGGCAGCAAAGCAATGCTTGCAGAATGCGCTGACGAATCATTCCTTACCAAAGAGGCTGATTATATTATCGAGGGCACTGTTATAAATGTTGGAACAGCCAAAAGCGATGAAGGACAAATTTACACCTACAATGACATAAAGATTGAAAAGTATATTAAAGGCGGGCCTCTTAAAGAGAATATTCTTAGGCTTAAAACACCTGGTGGTTGCATAGGCGACACTTGCATGTCTGCAGAAGATACGCCAGAATTTGAAAAAGGCGTACCAGTGAGAATTTACTTAAAGCAAATAGAAAATGAGCTATATGTGTTCTGTGGAGTTGACGGTGTCAAGGACTTGCGCGAAGTGGTTCGTAAAGAATTTCCTCAAGGAATTTCCTAAGAAGTTCCTGCCTATGTTCATCCTATCTCTGTCGAAAGTCCACCTAAATACGCTGAATGAGCTCAAATAACTTTAACTTCTCAAAAAAAGCAAAAAGGCTCTATGCCTTGGCAATGTTGCTTAATCTTTTACACCAATTCTTTCCATTACCTTTGCGTGCATCCTCTTTATGAATTCAAGCCTGTTGTCAATCCTTACGAGTTCTGAGCGGCCCATTGCGAATATATTAAATGCAAATGGGCTTGGATATGGCAGATCAATTTTTTCAATTTTCATATTGCCTTGCCTAAGCCACTCAATCACTTTTTTTGCATTTTCCAAATCCATTGCATCTTCCATTACCTCGCGTCTTGCTTCCCTCAAGATGCAGAAGTCAGGATCGATGCGCTTAACCGCATTTATCAGCAAGCTTGAGCTTGCTTGCTGCTTTGCAACACTTTTTTCATAGCCTTTATATTGCCTCAGTATCATAAGAGCCCTGGTGGCGCAGTGCCTAAAACGCCTTTTCAAGATTTCTGAGTCCTCAATTGCCTGTTTGAGCACAATGCTCAAATCGCTTTTCTGCAGCACGCTCAGAGCATTATCAAGTGGAAGCTTTCCATCAGCGCTCAAAATAAACCCATTGTCATTTATGCTCACTGTTATGTCTGCGCTTGTAAGCTTTGACATTACCCATGCAAGAGCCCTGCTTAAAGCATCATTAACACGTCTGCCAAAAAGCGCATGAAAAACAAGGTGATTGCCTTGGTCATCTTTTATCTGCTCCACAAGCAGAAGATTTGCGTGCGGTATCTTTGCATAGCGGTGTTGCTGGTAAAAATAATTATAGATGGTTTCAGCAGTAAATTCGTTGCAATAAGCATATTGCTGGATAAATTTCACTATTTCTTCCTTGCTTCTCCCCACCGAGAATTTTTCTGCAAGAAGTTTTCTAAATCGCTGGATTTCGCAGGCAGAGTCAAAGCTTAAAGGAAGCATTTCTGAAACCCAGCTTGGAATAGTTGGCGGAATCTTCTCTGCAGAGCGCACCTGTATCGTCATACCTCGTGAGTAAAGAAACATATATTTCTCGCCGCCAAGCGTGAATACATCACCTTTGCGCATGCGTTCAAGAAAGGCCTCATCAAGGTAACCTATTGTTACATTTCCAAGCTTTACCTTTATGCGCGCTTCATCAGGGATCGTGCCAATATTTGTCATGTAAATCACGCGCGCTAATTTGCCACGACGTCCAATGAAACCTGTTTCCTTATCATACCATATCTTCCCATAGACGTGCCTTGTTTCCAATGAACTATATTCTCCAGCAAGATAACTTATCACATCGTTGAAATCTTTTTTCGATAGTTCCCTATAACAATAGCTTTTCCTCACGAGCTCGAAAAGATCGCGCTCATGGATTTTCTCTGCAATTGCTATGCCATAGATGTGCTGTGCAAGGACATCAAGGCAGTTTTGCGGTATATGGATTTTATCAAGCTTTTTTTCCTTTGCACATTTTGTCAGAATAGTGCATTCAACAAGATCATCACGGTCAAGCACTAAGATTCTGCCTTTTATTGTATCGTGCAATCTATGGCCACTTCGCCCAATGCGTTGCAATGTCCTCGAAATGCTTTTAGGCGAACCAAGAAGCACAACCAAATCAATGTAACCTATATCGATTCCAAGTTCAAGCGAGGTGCTGCATACAACAGCCTTAAGCTTTCCTTGTTTTAGCCTCTCTTCCAATGAAAGCCTTTTCTCCCTGCTCACAGAGGAATGGTGCGCGCCAATAGTGCCTTCATATTTGCCAGGGAATTTCTCCTTAAGATGATTGACGACGCGCTCTGTTGCAGAGCGAGTATTTGTAAAAACAAGCGTTGTCCTGTGCTGCTGTATAAGCTCATCAAGCTTTGAGTAAAGCCTTTCACTTATCTCCTCTTGCGTTACATTTACCATATCCTTGAGCGGGCTTAGAACTACAATATCTAGGCCTTTTGCAAACTGAACATCGACAATCTTGCAGCTTCTGGGCTGGCCGTTTTCAAAACCAACAAGGAATTTTGCAACCTCTTCAATTGGTGCAATTGTTGCGCTAAGCCCTATTCTGCAGATTTCAGGATTGAGGCGCTGCAACCTTTCCATTGTAAGCGAAAGATGCACCCCACGCTTGTTTTCTGCAAGCGCATGTATTTCATCTATGATCAGCCATCTCGCACCTTGCATGTATTCCCTAAACTTAGGGGCATTTAGCATTATTGCAAGGCTTTCCGGTGTTGTTATCAAGATATGAGGTGGCTTTTTTAGCATTGCACTTCTTTCGCTTGCACCTGTATCGCCTGTACGCACTGCAACCCTAATGTCGATCTTCTTCCCTTGCTTTTTTCCCATCTCTGTTATCTCGCGAAGCGGTTCGTTCAAATTGCGCTCGATATCCCTTGACAAGGCCCTCAACGGTGAACAATAAATGCAATAAACCTTGTTCTCAAGTTCACCGCGCTCTGAAAGCGTAATGAGCTCGCTTAGAACTGTGCTGAAAGCTGAAAGTGTTTTTCCTGTGCCTGTTGGCGCAGTGATAAGCGTGTTCTGCCTGAAGTGAATGTTCATTATTGCATAGCGTTGCGGCTCAGTAAATGTTCCAAAGGTTTTTTTGAACCATGCCGCAAGCAATGGATGCAATGTTGCGAATAGCTGCTCATCGCTTGCAGGATTTTTCTCAAATTCAATCATTTTTATCACTGGTGCCTTGCAAATCTAACAAAGCAAATCGCTAAATAAAATTAGATACAAAAGATTAAAAGAAGAATTAAAATCAAAAATTTTTTGGAGATGGGCATCATTATTCAACTAGCAATGTTGCCGAGGCATACGCGAAGTTTAACAAGGCAGCTTTTTACAAAATCTTGTGGAAGATTGGTGAAAAAAATCAATTGCTGCTCGCAATGCTCTGTATCGCCTGTTGCAAAATACCCATAGTTGCAGTCATAGTTTGCAATTTGCTCTAAAGAATATCCCTTTGCATGCATTGGTATGCACTTGTTTAAGTCGGCAAGCAAAGAAACCGTGTCATTTTTTTCATAGGCCTTTAAACAGTTTTCAATCTGGTTTCGCAATGTTGTCATGTACTGCATTTTATACCATTCTTCTGAAAGTGCGCTTTCCCTTAGTGCGCCCATATAATTGAAATAGATGAGCATAAGCACGATTGAAACCACAAGCACAATAAGGAAAAAGGTTGTCATTATCTCATGAACGCCTCTTGAGCCCATACCTATTTTTTCAATTTTTTCTGGTCGCATTACTAAGATAACAACTGATGTTTTTAAATATTTTTTATATCTTTTCAAAGACAATTTAAATATGGTTAAAGGCCTTGAATGCTATGAAGCCATACTTAAAGGGGCAAAAAGGCCAAAATATCTCATTGCAAAGCACAAGGGCTTACTTGATAAAAAGGTGGCCCAGGCAGGGGAAATCCTAAAAAAATGCGAATTCTGCGAAAGGCATTGCGGCATTAATAGGCTTAAAGGTGAGAGGGGTTTTTGCAGTGCCTCAGAAAAGGCTAGCATTTTTGGTGCACATGCGCATTATGGCGAAGAGCCAGAGCTAGTGCCTTCCGCAACGCTTTTCTTTGCAGGCTGCAGCATGAGATGCTGCTACTGCCAAAACGCACCTGAAAGCATTGTGCCAAATTTAGGGAATTATTGGAGTGAGCAAGAAATTGCTAATTGGATTTCAATTATGTATAAAAATGGGTGCAAAAATGTTAACTTTGTAGGCGGCGACCCCACGCCATACACATACAATATTCTCAAGGCGCTATTGCTTTGCGATGCGCCAATTCCTGTTGTATGGAATTCTAATGCTTACTATAGCAAAAAAACCGCAAACCTTTTGCAAGGCGTTATTGATGTTTATCTGCTTGATTTCAGATATTTTAGCGATGAGTGTGCAATTAAGTATAGCAATGCTCCAAATTATGTAGCTGCAGCTAAGAGAAATTTTTTGAAGGCAAGCAAAGATGCAGAAGTTTTGGTCCGCATACTTGTAATGCCTTCTCATATAGACTGCTGTGCAAAGCCAATGCTTGAATGGCTTGCAAAAAATTTGGGCAAAGATGTGCGCATAAATATTATGGACCAATATTGGCCTGCTTTCTATGCTTCGAGATTTCCAGAGATTAATAGGCGTTTAACAAGGAAGGAATTCTTATCAGTGCTTGATTATGCGCGCGAATTGGGGCTAAACAACCTTGTGCAATAAGCTATGCTTTCCCCTCAACCTCTTTTTTCAACTGCTTGAAGAATTGCGCCATGATGCTCATCCTTCTCTTTGCAATTTTTCTTGCTTTTTCAGTGTAAAGCACCTTTGGAATTTTCTTGAGCTTCAGCTCGTATTCAAGATTTGGTGCATGCTTGCTTATGTCCTTTATGCGTCCAGTTTCAGGTATGCTATTTTCCTTTAGATACTTTTTGAGGTCTGTTTTCACATAAAGTTTCTGCCCGTATCTACCGCTAACAGCAAAGCATCTTGCGATGCCAATTGCGCCGAGGACATCAACCTTGTCAGCATCGTAAAGTATTCTTGCCTCTTTTGTTTTTGGTTTTATGCGCCCTCGCAATCTATGGGCTTCAATGCAATGGCATATGTGCTCAATTTTTTCATCTTTATAGCCAAGCCTTTTCAAGAGCTTTCTAGCCATCTTTGCGCCGAGAATTGCATGATCTATCTTTCCAGTTTTATCACTATCTTCTTTCACCCTTGCAATATCATGAAGCAGCGCTGCGCTTTTGAGAACATCGAGGTCAATATCTTTTTCTCCGGATGCAAGCAAAAGACAGAGGTTGTAGACGCGCATCACATGCTCCATGTTATGCGCTGAGCATTTAAGCTCCTTCTCAACAATTTTTTTTAATCTTGCATATTTTCTCTCCAAAACTATCACCTAGTGCAAAGATTTGTAGGACATTTACCTAACATCATTTTTGAACAGCACATAAAGGTATGAGGATGCGATTGGCAATATTGCCTCTATGAGCTCCAGCTTTTATGTGCCTTTTTTCAGCCTTTCTGAAATAAATTCAGGCAGCCCTGCACTTTTTACCTTTGATGCAGCTTTTTCCACATCATAGCTTATGCGAATTATTTGTAAGGTTTTTTTCTCAAAGTCAAGTATTCCATAGCCCGCTCTCGGATCAAAGTCCCTTGGTTGTCCAACAGCCGGCATCGAAACAACGATGCGCTTATTTAATTTTATCTTTTTATTTCCAGGCAAAGGCACGAGCTTTGCATTTTGCTCAACTTTAAAAGGCACATGGTTGTGAGCGCAAAGCACGACATTCTCAAAAACAGTTCGCATAGCAGCCATTGCTTTCTTTTCATCCATGTATTCTTCTATAGGATTGTTTGGTGTGCCGTGCACAGCAAAAAGCCATTTGCAGGAAAAGAACACAGGCAATGAAGCAAGGAATCTTTTGTTTTTTCCGCTAAGCTCTTTAATAGTCCATTCAATGCATTGCCTTGCAAAAGGGTTAAACCAATCGTAGCTTAATTTTCCAGCACAGGCAGCATCATGGTTTCCCATCAGGCAGATTGCTTCGTTTTTCCTAAGCAGCTCAATGCATTCGTTTGGATTTGCATTGTAGCCAACAATGTCGCCGAGGCAGAGGATTCTTCCATAATCATGCTTCTGTGCGTCTTCAATACAGGCCTCAAGTGCCTCGAGATTCGAATGAACATCAGCCAAAACAAGATACCGCATATTTTATCTACATTCAGTGGGTTTAAAAATATTGGGTTTTATAATGTTTGACTTTCTTTGATGTCTATCTTAGCATGTGCGGTGCAAAAAGAAGCAGGAGGCCTATGCCAGTGAGTAGAATTCCACCAAGGCCTTTGCAAAATTTTGCATATCTCTGCCCAAAGCTTCCACTGATGGCAAAAGCAGCGAGCCCAAATATAACTATATCATCAAGCATATAGAAAAAATCATAGAGCAAAATGTAAGCATAGTATTGTATCATTGGAAGATTATGCAATGCGAGGATCTGAGTGAAGACAGCAGGTATTGCAGAGGAGCACACGAATTCAATGGAATTCACTGCAAATGCAAGCCCAATTACTGAAATTATTAGAGCAATCGACATTGAGCGTGTGCTTATGCTATCGATCTTCTTCATTGTTTTTTCATGAGATTTTTCATCTCCAACTTTACATGTAAGTTCTTTCGAAAGTATAAATTCCTTTAAGCTAAGTATACCGCCAGCGAGGGCAACAAGACCTATTGCTATTGTGATCGCCCTTATGTAACCAACAAATAGGAAAAAATTGAGCCAGGCAGTCATGAAAACGAAGTAAAGCACGCCAGATGCAAACACAAAGATGCCAACAATAAGCAAGGCCTTCTTTCTCTCATTAATGCCCATAAGCACAGCTATAAGATAAACAAGAACCCACATTGCACAAGGATTGAAGCCATCTATAAGCCCAAGGACTATTGCTAAGGTTGGCAGAGAAAATGCAGTGAGATCTGTTCTGCCAATAATTGGTAGTTCAAAGGAAGTTAGGTTTTTGCTTACCTCTTGCGAGCTAGGGAGTTCGTTTTTCCCTTCTATGCATTTTCTCTTGCACTCAAGTATGGCTGCTTTTAGCTGCTCCTTTGTATGAACCCCAACAAATGCTTGCTTGCCAACGAAAGTTGTTGGAGTTCCAAGCATATGCAAGCCTGCTTCTGAAGCCATCTTGTAAAAAAGGTCATAGCCTTGTTGCGTTGTAACATCGTGGAATAAAAATGTTATATTTTCATCCTTAAATTCTTCTGCTAGTTCGCGAATTATTGGCTCTTGCTCGGCGCAGTGAGGGCAACCTGGCATATAGAAATAGTGAACAACCATGGCAGAGGTTTCAAAAGGCCTATTTTCTTCTTGGCTCAGCATCAAAAAAGCGCCAAGGGCAACCAGAATTATAAAGAGGGCAATGTTGAACCTTGATGCAAAGAATCCTTTGAAAAATGACACGAAACCCATTTAAACCAGCCTTAAAAGTGAAAAATTTTGAGCCACCAATTCCATTTTCAGATTTTGTATTTAAGAGGCCTCAGCATTTTCATTTCTAGTTCCTCAATGAAGATTTTAGGCAATTCTCTCAATGGCTCTTGCAAAGAGCTCTGCAACGCTTAATACCTTTAATTTCTTCAGGCGTTTTTTGGTGTTTTGCTGTGGAATTGTGTCTGTTACAACAACCTCTTTTATTGATGCCCTGCTCAATTTCTTAATTGCTTGCCCAGCAAACACGCCGTGCGTGGCTGCAACATAAATGTTTTTTGCCCCAGCATTTTTCAGAAACCTCGAGACCTCGCAGATGGTGCTAGCGGTGCTTATTATGTCATCAATAATTACGCAGTTTTTTTCCTTTACATTGCCAACAATTTTTTGCACTAAAACCTTGCTAGCTGCGAGGCGCCTTTTATCTATCCATGCAACACCTGCCTTTAGCAGCCTGGCTTGCTTTCTAGCATTGCGCAGAGCGCCTCTGTCAGGTGCAACAACGCAAAGGTCTTTCAATTTTTTCCTTCTGAAATACTTTACAATAACAGGCAGCGCATGCAGGTGAATCTTTTTCATCTTCAGCGCGCCCTCGACTGCCTTTGAGTGCAGGTCCATCACAATAACTGAATTTACGCCTGAGGCCTTGAGCAACTTTGCCACAAGCGCAGCAGTTATGGGCTCCCCTGGCTTCGACTGCCTGTCTTGCCTTGCATAACCATAATAAGGCAAAACGGCAGTTATGGTTCTTGCTCCGGAGCGTTTTGCAGCATCACTTATAACCAGAAGCTCCATCAGGTTTTCATTTGCCGGATTACATGTTGGCTGTATGATAAAAATGTGTTCACCTTTGATTTCCTCTTCGAATCTGCAATATGTTTCGTTGTCCGGAAAACGAGAAATTGTAAGTTTGCCAAGCTTTGAGCCAAGACAAGCTGAAATCTTTTTTGCAATCTCAGGGTTAGATGTTCCAGAAAAAATTTTTATCTTATTGCGTGCCCCCATAAAAATCAAGACTTTAGTTATGCTTTAATATCTTTCTCAAAACCATTTTTTAGGGGTTATCTATGATCGAAAGCGTTAGAGCTAGGCAAATCCTTGACAGTCGGGCAAACCCAACGGTTGAATGTGAAATAAAGTGCAAAAAGGGCAACGTTCGTGCCTCTGTGGCGAGCGGTGCCTCTACAGGCTCCTTTGAAGCAATAGAGCTCAGGGATAACGAGAAGGCATACAGAGGCAAAGGAGTGCTTAAAGCAGTTGAAAATGTGAACAAGATAATTGCCCCAAAGCTGATTAAAAAGGACCCAACAAAGCAGCGTGAGCTTGACGAACTTCTTATAAAACTTGATAATACACCAAACAAATCAAAGCTCGGCGCAAATGCAATAACAGCAACGTCGCTCGCTATTGCAAGAGCAGGCGCACGTGAAAAGGACCTGCATCTTTTTGAGTATATCGCAGAGCTCAGCAATGCTAAACAGCTTTACTTGCCTGTACCGCAGCTGAATGTAATAAATGGCGGAAAGCATGCCGGGCTTAAAAACGATATCCAGGAGCACATGATAATGCCAATAAAATTTGATAGCTATGGAGAAGCGCTGCAAGCAGGTTGCGAGGTTTACTATGTTTTGAAAGATATGCTAAAGCAGAAGTTTGGGCCAAGAGCAACCTTGTTGGCTGATGAAGGTGGTTTTGCTCCTCCGATCGAAACCACTGCTGAACGCCTTGAAATAATGGAAAAAGCAATCGAAGAAGCAGGCTATAAAGGAAAGATATTCCTGGCTCTAGACCCTGCAGCCTCAGAGTTTTTCTACGAGAATACCTATGTGCTCGGTGAAACAGAAAAAACCTCTGAGCAGATGATAGACTTCTATGCTGACCTTATCAAATCCTTCCCAATATTTTCCATTGAGGATGGCCTTGCGGAGGATGACTGGGCTGGTTGGCAGGCGCTTACTAAGAAGCTTGGAAGCAAGGTTCAGATAGTTGGTGACGATCTGCTAGTAACAAATGTTGAACGCATAAAAAAGGCAATAGAGCTACAGGCATGCAACGCGCTGCTTCTCAAGGTAAACCAGATAGGAACGCTTAGCGAGGCAATTGACGCTGCAAAGCTTGCATTTGAAAACAACTGGGAGGTCGTCGTATCGCACAGAAGTGGTGAAACATGCGATCCATTTATTGCAAGTTTGGTTGTTGGCATAGGTGCAAAGCAGTGCAAGTTCGGCGCGCCAGCTAGGGCAGAACGCTCTGCCAAATATAACAACCTGCTTAGAATCGAGGAGCTTCTTAATTCGCAGGGCAAAGCAAGATACGCCGGGAAATTCCTAAAGATGTGAGGTTGGATAAAAAAATTAAAAGTGTTTTAATAAAGGTCGGAATTTCAATTATCCTAGCTGTTTTTGCCCTACTAATTTTTTACCCTTTTCGTTTTACTGCTTGCGCAGATGAATGTTTAGGAGAGAAAGAATGTGTAATGTGCCACGAGTATACTTCGCCAATCCAAGAGATTATAATTGTAATCCTAATTTTCACAATGCTGATTTTTTGCTTGTTTTATGTAGCAGAGTTTATCTATAAAAAATTTCGGAAAAAATATGCAAAATAAAAATTTCTTCAGCGCGGAGCAAAGGCCTTGAGCCTTTTTATTGCGTTTATTTTTTCATAATCGCTAAGCTTTGCTTGTTTTATTGCATTGTTCAACAGCTCTGTTGCATCGTCCATTGCTTGAGTCTGCACAGGGAAGGGCACGCCATCTTTTCCACCAAATGCAAAGCTGTATTTGACAGGGTCTTTCCAATCAGCGTGCTCGCCATAGATTAGTTCAGAGATCAGTGCCAATGCCCTTGCTGTATTAGGTCCTATCCCCTCAATGCTCAATAGCTCCTCATAGTTTTTTGGCTGGAGCTCATAAGCCTTTTTTAGCGCATCCCAATTAACATGTTTTGGCATTACAAGCGCTTCATTGCTTAGCTTTTGGTCCCAATTGCTAAGCGTTCTTTGGAATGATGGCAATTTAGCAAAATCATCTCTAATTTTTTCAACAGAATCGCAGACTAGGTCAACAGAAATTTTCTTGTTTTCCCTGCTTGCACTTGAGGTCAAATTAAGCACAGCATCTTTTCTTTCATCACAGCATATTGCGCTGTGCGGCTCTTCTAGGAAATCTTTTACAATGGCGCCATTCCAATGGTAGCGCCTTGCATATCTTGTTTCATCGTTCATACCTTGTTGCACAACAACCCAATTTCCATTTTCGTCAAAGAATATGCAGTGATGATAAAGCTTGTAGGAATCCTGCAATGCTGTATTGTCAACCTTTGCGCTCATCCTGCTAGCGTAGATAAGCTGCTTGTTCTTTTTGCAGCCAATATTTAACCTTTCTGAAAGTGCAATAATCTCCATGGGTGTTTCTCTTGCAACCTTGCCTTTTCCCCCAGCAACTGCAATTCCAAGCTCTGTGCTTTTTTCATTTAGCGCTTCTTTTAGCGCGCCGCATGTTGTTGTTGTGGTCCCGCTTGAATGCCAGTCAAAGCCAAGCACACAGCTAAGCGCCTGAAACCAAAATGGGTTTGCGATGCGCTCAAGAAAGCCTTCGGTACCATACTCTATAATGAGCACTTCGCTTATGGCTTTGCCTAAGGCAACCATTCTTTGGAATAACCATGCAGGCGCTTTGCCATAATGCAGAGGCAGCTCAGCGTAGTCCATCAATTATTTTTTTAGCATACGCATGTAAAAGATTTTTGGGAGTTGATTTCCTCTAAGCAGGGCTTGATATGAAAGGTATCTATGTTTTGCTCATCTCGCTGAGCAAAGATGCCAAATTGCATATAGGCTCTCTTGGCGTAATTGCTTTTAGAAAAGGCCTTTATGCCTATGTTGGTTCTGCGCAGAATAGCATCGATAAAAGGGTTGCAAGGCACTTTTCAAGGCGAAAGAAAAAGTTTTGGCACATAGATTATCTGCTTTCTAGCAAGCATGCAAAGATTCTTGCTGTTTATTTCAAAATTGCCAGCAAAAAAGAAGAGTGCCAGATTGCGCGCCTGTTAAGCAAGCAAGAATTGTTTGTTCCCGGTTTTGGCTGCTCTGACTGTGCATGCTGCTCGCATCTTTTTATAGTCAGAAACCAGAAGATTTTTTCAAGGTTTGGGCTAAAACTTATGAAAAGCCCTCACAGTTAATTAAATAAATGTTTCGCACATTTTTTTGCTTGATAATTATGGAAGAAATCTCCCCCTTTGGCGAAAGAAAAAAGGCTAAAATAAAAACAGAGCAGATAATCGAGGAATGGCTCAGGGCAGAGGAAGATGAGTCCTTGGAGTGCGATGTTGGAGAGGCCTCATAGATTTAATGTGACACTACAGCATTTGCTTTTTATCAGTTTTTAACTCAAATATAATTTTGCATTTTTATTGTTTTTTATATTAGAAAATTCTTTGGCGCTTTTGCATGTGCTAAAAATTAGCTTCTTTTTGCTAGCTTTCATACAATTTCTTTATTATGTAGTTTACCACATTTTCTTTGTAGTCCATCTCAAGCATTACCTTCCTGAGCTGCTCTGGCTTATATTTTGACTTTTCTGGCTCGAGCGCAGCAAGAGCGCGCTCAATAGTTTTTAAGTCTGCTTCGCTCAGGGCTTCTTCTTCACCAGCTTTTCTAGTGCTTGTCGTTTCTCTCATTTTTGCACGGCTTTTAGATTCATCAAGAGGCTTTATCATTACGCCTTCTTTTTCACTTTCCATTATGTTTTCCCCTTCGAAATAATCTGGTTCTTCTGGAACACGCCTGCTTGCTTCTGCTTCTTTTTCCTCATATTCTTTTGTTTTGAATGCCGGCGCTGCCGGCGCATATTCTAACTTTTCACCCGCCTTTTCGCTTTCGAGAGAGCGCTTTGTTTCCACAACAAAATCTGGCGTTTCTGCATGGCTTAATTTCATGCTAGCAGAGCCAACTGTTTCAGATTTTAAATCCACAAACTCTTGCTGCTTCTGTTCTTCTTTTTTCATTTCCGGTTTCTGTAAGGGCAATATCTTTTCCTTTGGTTGCTGCTTTTGTGTCTCTTTTGCTTTGGATCTAATGAATGCAAATACTATTATTAGCCCTATTATTGAAATGAAAACTAGGGTGATGTACAAAAGATTTTTAGGGCTTAATGGAATGGTTTGACCAAAGATAGAAACACCTTGCTCAGCACTAGGCGTTGCACTTGGTGCTGGCGTTGCTGTAGGCTTTGCTTGTGTCGGGCTTGTAGTTTTTTGCGGTGTTTTAGTTGGTGATGGTTTTATAGTGTCAGCGATTGGTTTATATTCCAACACGATGGAAGCTGCCCAAAGCTTATTAGGATTTAAAAACACATAATATTGATCCTCAACTTTGTAATTGCTAGGTGAAAGCTTAGTGAGCTGGCCATCAATCTTTATTTTTAGTTTCTCTATCTCCACTGTGGGCCTAGGAAGCTTAACGCTGAAGCCACCATCTTTTTTCTCTATTTTTACCCCAGCACTGCTTCCAGTAAATTTTTCCACAAGGGTATCATATGTGTTATAATCTTCCATCGTCCATTCTGTTTTTTCATGCCAAAGCCAACTATTGCTGTTTTTATCCCTGGTGAGTTCGCAATTAATAATGTTTTTTGTCATTTCAAGTGCCTTTGCTCCTGCAAGCAATTTCTCTTTTGTTTCACTATTTGCATCTTTTGCAATTATCTCAAGCGCCCCTATAAGTTTATTGGCATATGCAATAAAAGCACTCTTGCAATCTCTTTCCCAACTATTCAAATCGTTAAAGTCAACATTTAAACTCACTGAAGAAAGTGTTTCTGAGACTAAGCCTCCATCTGACTTAAATTGGTAAGTAATTTCCTTATGCTTCTCTATCTTAAAAGGCTGAGCGCCTGCTCCGTAAAGATAAATGCACAACACTATGAACGCAAATATTCTAGTTGCTTTTGGCATGTGTACCGCATAATTCTATGCTTTGCTTCTTTAAAAATATTTCGATTTCAATATTGCGCTAGGAAATAAAGTAGAAATTGCAAATTCTTTGTGCATGCCTATGGCTAAGGCAGATTTCTGAGCATGCTTGGAGAAAAAAGCTATTTGATTGACTCCCAAAGCACTCTATCTTGCGGGTTTACCACAATACCGCGCTCTGTGATTTCGAATGGGTGTGGAATCTTGCTATGGTCCGTGCCACGCATCTTCTTTACAAAGATGCTTCTGTGTGGAGGTGTGAAGTAAAGCGCTATGACCCCATCAGCAACAAATTCTTCCACGCCGTAAGCTGAAAACTCACGCCTTCCGCCGCGTGTTTCCGTTGTTAGCATAGTTGTGCAGCCCATATTCTTGAGGCGGTCTGCAAATTCAAAGAGCAAGGCCCTTATGAGCGCAGGGCTGTCAAACCATACACCAAATGCAGCGATAGAATCAATGACCAAACGTTTTGCATTTATTTCTTTTACAAGCTGCGAGATTGTATTTAGCTCCTCATCAACACGTTGTATTACCTCTTCCCTAGTTTTTGCATAGCTTATGTTAAGCCTATATATTTTCATTAGATTGCTTTCCTGTAAGCTCCTGATGTCCCAGTTGAAATTTTCCATATTCCATATTATGTTCTTAAGGTTTGTTTCAAGGCTAACATATATTCCTGGCTCGTTGTAAAGCGCTGCACCATTGTATGCAAACTGCATGCTGAATATCGTCTTTCCAGTTCCTGCGCCACCAGAAACAAGAACTGCTGAGCCCTCAGGTATTCCACCTTGTATAAGCTCATCTAAACCATCTATTCCTGTTTTAACACGCTCCATATTCTCACCGCTGATTTTTTTCTTATATATTTTATCATTACCCTTTAATAAACTTTTGCCTGCGCTGTTTTGGCCTAAGAAACTTCCTTTGTAGCATTTGTAGCTTTATTTTTAAATTTTTTATTTGTATATCTACTTATAAGCAATTTTTTTATTTTTGCGTTTTCTGGTGTGCTTTATGGCTAAAAAAGATTACTATGAAATACTTGGCGTAAGCAGGGATGCAACGCAAGAGGAAATAAAGCGGGCCTTTAGGCAGCTCGCAAGAAAATATCACCCAGATGTTAACCCTGGCAACAAAGATGCTGAGGAAAAATTCAAGGAGATTAATGAAGCATTTCAAGTTCTGAGCGATCCACAAAAAAGAGCACAATACGACCAATTTGGCCATGTTGACATTAGCTCGTTTTCAGAATACAGATGGCCAAGCTTTGACGAGCTTTTCAAGGATTTTGGCTTTGGCGATATATTTGATGTTTTTTCTGATTTCTCAGATTTTGGCTTTGGTCGCAGGGCATATAGAAATGCAATGCGTGGTGCAGACATACGCTATGACCTTCAAATCTCACTTGAAGAGGCATTCAAAGGCTCTGAAAAAATCATTGAGGTGCCGCATTTCGTAGAGTGCAGCCGTTGCGGTGGCTCTGGCGCAGAGCCAGGTTTTCTTAAAAAATGCCCAGAGTGCAATGGTACGGGCGAGATAAGGCGTTTCAGAAGGCAAGGCTTTGTGCAATTTGCCAGCATTACTACCTGCCCAAAATGCCGTGGAACTGGGAAACTTTCTGAGAAACCATGTGCTGAATGCAAAGGCACAGGCAGGGTAAAGCAAATAAGAAAAATTACAGTGAAAATTCCAAAAGGTGTTAACGATGGCCAATACCTGCGCATTGCAGGCGAGGGCGAGCCTGGCGAAAATGCACCATCAGGAGACCTTTATTTAGTGATACATATACAAAAACATAAACTTTTTGAGAGAAAAAATGCTGATTTGTTTTGTGAGGTAACGATTGATTTGCCAACAGCAATTTTTGGTGGAAAGGTTAATGTGCCAACAATCTCTGGCATGGCAACGCTGAATATTCCACCAGGCACTCAAAGTCACACAAAGTTTAGGCTAAAAGGCCAAGGCATGCCTTATTTGAACTCTGAAAAAAGAGGCGACCTATTTGTAACAGTAATTGTGTCAATACCAACGAAGCTTTCTGCTAAGCAAAAGAGCTTATTGAAAGAAGCATTCTCTGAAAAAACGGACGAAAGAAAAAACTTTTTTGGAAGATTGAAAGATAGCTTTTAGCTATTTTTCATCCTGCACCTTGAAATCAGCATCTATTGCATTGTCTTTATTTTCTTCATCCTTTTCTTCATGTCTTTTATCTTTTTTGGTACCAAATTCACTTTTTTGGCGTTCTTTATCCTCAGCATAACGCTTTGCAGCCTCTTCATATATTGCTGTTCCTGCCTTCTGGAGAACTTTTTGCAATTTTTCAACCTTTTCCTTAAGCTCTGCGGATGTGCCTTTTTCAAGCGCTTTTTTGGTTTCCTTTAGTGCAGCTTCAATCTCTTCTTGTTGTTCTTTTGAGAGCTTTTCTTTTAATTCTGCTAATGTTTTTTCGGTTGTGTATATCAGCGCATCTGCATTGTTTCTAAGCTCTGCCTCCTCTTTCTTTTTTCTGTCTTCCTCTTCAAATTCCTTTGCCCTATTTATCATTTCCTCAACCTCTTTTTCCGAAAGTTTTGTTGGTGCACTTATTGTCATCTTCTGCTCTTTCCCTGTTGCAAGGTCTTTTGCAGAAACATGCAATATGCCTGATGCGTCAATATCAAACGTTACTTCTATCTGAGGCACTCCGCGAGGTGCTGGGGGAATTCCAACAAGGTTGAATTGGCCAAGGCTTATGTTATCTGAAGCCATAGGCCTTTCACCTTGAAGCACATGGATTGTGACTGCGGTTTGAAAATCTGTTGCTGTTGTAAAAATTTGGCTTTTTCTTGTCGGTATTGTTGTGTTTCTTGGAATCAGTGGTGTCATGATGTTTCCCAATGTTTCTATCCCCAATGTCAATGGCGTAACATCGAGAAGTACCAAGTCCTTTATTTCACCAGCTAGGATTGCGCCTTGAATTGCTGCACCAATTGCAACGCACTCCATTGGGTCAACGCCACGCTCAACCTTCTTGCCAATCTGTTCTTCGAGGAATTTCTGCACAATAGGCATCCTTGTCGGACCACCAACTAAAATAATTTTTTGAATATCATCTTTCGTTAGCTTCGCATCTTTTAGTGCCTGTTTGATAGGTCCGATACATCGTTTTATGATGGGCTCAACAAGCTGCTCAAGTTTTGCCCTGGTAAGCTTTAGGGAAAGATGCTTTGGGCCTGTATTGTCAGCTGTAATGTAAGGAAGATTAATCTCTGTTTCAAGCACTGTGCTGAGCTCAATCTTTGCTTTTTCTGAAGCCTCCCTTATGCGCTGCATTGCCACCTTGTCATTTCTCAGGTCAATTCCTTCTTGCTTCTTGAATTCACTTAAAACCCAATCAATGATAGCATTGTCCATATCTGTGCCACCAAGCTGCGTATCGCCTGCAGTTGAAATAACATTAAATGTGCCCTCTGCAACCTCCATTATTGTGACATCAAGGGTGCCACCGCCAAGATCAAACACAAGTATTTTTTGCTCATCGCTCTTGTCAAGCCCATAAGCCATTGCGGCTGCTGTTGGTTCATTAACTAAGCGCACAACCTCAAGGCCAGCAATTGTGCCAGCATCTTTTGTTGCGGTGCGCTGATTGTCGTTGAAGTAAGCAGGCACAGTTATTACTGCCTTTTTTATAGGTTCGCCAAGAAATGCCTCTGCATCCTTCTTTATCTTTTGAAGGATAAATGCAGATATCTCCTGCGGGGTATATTTTTTCCCATAAATCTCGTACTTGTAATTTGTCCCCATTTTTCTTTTTACACCAATTACTGTTCCTTCGGGGTTTGAAACAGCTTGCCTTCTTGCAGGCTCGCCGACAAGAAGTTCACCCTTCTTTGTAAAAGCAACTACTGAGGGAAACATCTTGCCTGCGACAGTAGGGCCTTCTGCAGAGGGGATTATTGTTGGTTTGCCGCCAAGCATTACTGCTGCTTGGCTATTAGAGGTTCCAAGATCAATGCCTATTATCTTCTCCTTTGCCATGTTTTCACCCCTTAGCAAATCAACCCTTTCTTACTGCAATTTTTACCTTGGAAGGTCTTATAACCTTTGAGTTGAGCATAAAACCCTTTTGAAGCTCTTCAAGCACAATGCCGTCTTCTTTATCGCTAAATTCCTTTTCAACAGCCTCATGAAGCGAGGCATCAAACTTCTTTCCAACAGCATCTATTTGCTTTAGCCCATGCGCCTCGCATATCTTCAAAAATTTTCTAAAGAGCATCTCAATGCCAACGCGCTCTTCTTTTGCCTGCTTAAGCGCGTTCTCAAAGTCATCGAACAACGGCAGAAGCTCTTGCATGAGGGCTTCGTTTGCAACCTTAATCATGCTTTCTTTTTCTCTGTCGCAGTTTTTTCTATAATTTTCAAAATCTGCCTGCATATACTTAAGCTGGTTTAGGCGCTCTTCAGCCAATGCTGTCTTTTCAGCTAGTGCCTTTTCAAGCTCTATTACCTTTTCCATAAGTTGCTTTTTTGTAAGTTTTTTAAGTTCAGCAGGCATATTTTTCCCTTCATTAGCATTAATTTGTGCTGCCAATTCATCGCCAATGCATCAGCAGCTAGAATGCGCTTTACTTTATATATAAAGAGAAAAATTCAGTAATCTTTAAATTTTTTTTCTCGAGCATCGCAAAGCAAACTGTGGAGAATAATTAAAAGGCGCGTTTTAATTGCCCTTTTTTCTAAACCAGAGAACCCCAAAGAGAAGCACAAGCGCAGCAATTGCAACTACTGGCGTCTCTGGAGCGCCAACAGCAGCGCCCTGCTTAACTAAGAATTTTTGCATATTTTAATAAAAACTTCCGTATATTTAATACTTTTCCCGCAAATATTTCTTTTTAAATTTAGTTAGCGTATTGGTTTAATGGCCGCGGTTTAATAAAATCTGCTTAAAATTTTCTTAAAAAAATGCCAAAGCATGCCTTATTAACATTCACCTGCATTTTGCAAAGTTTTTTCTAATTTATCCTGCAAAAGTTAATTTATGAATTTTCAGAAATTTTTGGCTTTGGCCATAAGCCTTGCGCTTAGCATCTGGGTGGTGAAAGTTAGCGCAGAGCTCGCATACAAGAAAGAGGTTTCATGGGAGCAAGCATTTCTTCAGGGGCTTTTGCTCTTGGTGCTGTTTTTTGCACTTTCCCTATTTCTTGATTGGCTCGGAATAAATAGAATTTTCTAATATTTCCAAAAGAGAGTTTAAAAAATTCTCCAAGAAGGCGCTAGTTTTTCCTAATGCCATTGCTTTTTGCTATGAGCAAGGCCAATGCTGCAATTATTAGTACGCTCAAAAGGTGAAGCTCTGGCGTGTAAATCTTTGGAAAAGGCTTTTTGATGAAGATAACATCAATCGCTTCGCAGTTTAGGCATTGCGCAGGCATGTTATGAACCTTTGCCATTATTATATATCTCCCCGGGTGAGTGAAGTTATAATCTATCTGATGATATGCGGCATCGCACGGCACTGCTGAGGCAGTATAAACTGAAAGGCCGCTTTCATCGTTAATTATATTTACGTCCATGCTGTTTATGCTACCTGTGCAAACTGCCATGACTTCTGTTTTGCTGTAAAGGTTTACATCTTTTGCATCAAAGTCATACATTGCATTCAGCTGGAGCGTTGAGATTTGAACAGGATCGCTCCATTCTGACCAGCCGCCATCTATGCCAGCATCTCTTGCCCTGCACTTAGCACTAAACATTCCATTCGAGTCAAGATAAGCGTGCGTTATTTGCGGTTCAGTTCTGGATTCAGATTGTCCGTCCCCGAAATCCCATTCGTAAAGAACTATTGGGTCGCCATCAGGATCGAGAGACTCAAAGTTAGAAATTGTGAAAAGAACGCTCAGCGGAGCCAAACCATTGCGTGGTGTTGCATTGATCACAGGCTTGTTTGGATATCTATTAGCTATTTTAATATATGTGCTTGCAAGTGCAGTATCACCATCATTATCTGTTACGAGAACTGTAACATGGAATGTTTGCTTTGAGCTATAAACATGTTTGACACTATCGCATTGCCCTGAATCTGTTGAGCATGTAATCTTTTCCCCATCTCCAAAGTCCCATTCATAGCGTACAATTGTGCCATCAGGGTCGCTTGCATTTACAGTAAATGTGGTTTCCTCACCAATGTGCGGATCCCCTGGTTTTGCAATGATTGGGCCGATTGTTGGAGGTTTATTCGGGTTTGTTTTGACTGTTATTTCTGCCCAGCTGCTATGGTTCACGCTATCATAAGCAGTCATCCTTACAGTATAGCTTTTATTCTTCTCTCTATAAGTGCATGTTACATTTTCATTGATCTTTGTTGTTGTGAACGTTTGTCCATTGCCACAATTCCACTCGAACCTTTTCAAGTCAGCTTCACCATCAGGGTCTGTTGTTCCAACAGCGTTCATTGTAACATCAAGATTTACATCACCCTGCAATGGCGTTAGTGCATTTATTGCTGCAACAGGTGGCCTGTTCATCAAAACTTTAAGCCAGGCGTCATCATAAAGCGCAGGATCGCCCTTAACTTGAATCCTGTACCTAAAGTAAACCTCTGGCTGATCATATGTGTTTGGTGTTTTCAAAGTTATGCTAAAGGTTTTTTCACCGCCATCCCTTGCGACATTCTCCACCACGAAATTTGCAACTAGGTCATCCCAGCCAGCAGGTCCTTCTTCACGTGTGACAAGGAAGCTATCGTTTCCAAGAACGTAATGAATCGCTTGCACTACCTTATTTGGAATATCGTTTGGATTCGAATAGTAATAAATATCGCCTTTAACACCCTGGTTTTTTATATACCTTAAACCTGGCTCAGCACTTGGAGAGTTTGTGCCGTATATGCCAAAAAAATAAGCATCATTTGCTTTCAATGTGTTGACTGCATTGTCAAGCCCAGCTTTATCGCCAAGGCCACCATTGGCCTCATTGCTTTCACCATTGCAGTAATCGTTTGGCTCGTCGGTTATTACTATAATCATTCTCACTGCATCAGCACGCCAACCAAAGCTTGAATCTTCCAAGACCTGCTTTGTGAGGTGCGCCCATGGCTCTATGCTACTGCTAGCACGCACTTGACCAAGCCGATTCTTTAAAAGCCCACCATCGCTTGTAAGATGGATTGCGCCAACATCATTACTTCCATGGCAGTATGATGGCTTGCTTATAAAGCCAGTTTTATCACTGCCAACGCCTTCAAAGACATAGATGCCAACCATCATGCAGTTTGGACACTTATTGTTTATTTCATCAATTATGTTCCTTATGCTGTTTTTCACAGCATCTATTTCCTCTTGCATGCTTCCGCTTGCATCTAAAATAAACACAAGGTCAAGGTTTTTCTTTTCTTCAACTTTTGTAAGGTTATTCCTGATTTTTCCTGTAAGCGTAAATGTTCCGGGGCCATGAACCTCAACAGCCTCTGGCTTTGTGTCAGCATCTTGACCATTTATAAAAAGAATAACCTTCTTGTCAGAACTATCTGCATATGCAGAAATGAGCAAAAGTAAGAGTAAAAACATTGCAAAAAATATTTTTTTCTTCATAAATACCTAAGCCTCCTTTTCTGCCAGAACCTAAACACTCCAAAAGCGAACACAAACAACGCGATGCCAAGCGCGGCATAATAAAACTCTGCAGGCAATGGCTTTGCTTGCTCGGGCTCGCCCAAACTTATAATTTCAATCTTGCGCTGTGCAGTTTTGAAACCTTCCTTTTTCACATAAACACTGTATGTGCCAGCAGGAATGCCTGAGACAGTAGCCTTGCCAACATTATCTGTTGAAAAGCTCTTATCTCCAATCCTCACAATAGCATCCTTGACCGCGCCTTTTTTTGAGCTAACAGTTACCACAAAGCCTTTGTCCTCATATGCCTGTGCTGGCATAGAAACAATAAATTCCTCAAGCCTTTTTTCTTCTGCAAAAATTTTTATTGTGCTAACACTGCTCTCAAACCCTTCTTTTGAAACCACTATCGTATAATTTCCTTTATCTGCAAATGCAAACCTTGCAATTCCATCTTTATCAGTGAGCTTCTTAGCTCCGCCAACAGAGACAAGCGCATTGCTTAAAGGTTGCCCTGAGCTTTTTACCTCAACGCTGAAAACCTCCAAAGGCTTGACTTCAGCTGGGTTAGAAACCTCTAGGCGCGCCAATTCAGAGACAACATTTATCTTCCCATTGAATTCGCCAAGTTCTTTTTTCCAGGCTTTAATCTCATAGCTTGTTGGTGTCTTAAGGGTAAAAGCCACAATGCCCTTGCTGTCTGTTATTTTCCTTGTACCTGCAATCTCAACATTTGCACCTTGCAAAGGCATTGAGTTGTCGTACAGCGCAATAGAAAAGGACTTGCCGCTTAAGACAGTTTCAGGATATACAGCTCTGATAAACATGCCAGCTTCCATTTCTGATGCTTCTAACACATCAGTCTCTGGTGTTTTTATCAAAAACCTATTCGAATCTGTTGTATAGTAAGCGCAGCCTTCAACCTGCTTTATTATCGCAAGCTTTCCTGTGTCTTCAATCTCAAACTGATCCAAGTTTTGCTCAGAGCATATTAAATAATTGTTTCCAGTTCTGTTCACAATAATGGTTGGCTTTATCTTGTAAACAACCTTCCTGTCAGTGTTGATTTTGTTACCATCGATCAAAAACTCAATATCGAAAAAATATGTGCCAGGTCTTTGCGGGTTAAACAAAAACTCGCCATTCTTGTTTGTCACGCCTTCTGTAACCTTGCCTTTGCTATCTGAAACCGTAACCTTTACATTTTCCATTGCAATGTCATCGCAAGAGGCAAGAATAGAGGCATAATATTTTCCATCTATTGTGCCATGGCTAAGATATGCATAATGAGAGCAGGCAGCACAGACAATTTGGAGAGAAATGAGAAAAAATAAAAAGATAACAAATGCCTTGGTGAATTGCTTTTCCATAGAAAACCTTCTCCAATTCTTATAATTCTTATGTGCCTAATAACACATTATATTACCTCTATTTAAATTTTTCTATATTTGTGTTTTAGAAATTTGGGATATTATTGCTCTGAAAGGTGTTTCTATGGAAGAGTATTACACCCTGAAACTAAAAGACAACGATGACGTAATAAAGGCAATACATGATTTTATGGCTGAGAAGCAGATAGATCTGGCAATACCTGTTTTCGCCTATGGAAAAATAAAGAACTTCGAGATTATCACACTTGGAAAATACACGAACGTTTTCAGCGACAATTCCGGCACAGGTTATGAGGTTAGTGCAATAAATGGAAAAATACATAGGGACAGAACAGGGTATTACACAAATATCTCTGTGATAATAAATAAAAGTTGTGCAACCACTGCTCACGGCATTCTGCGCAAGGCACTTGCAGATGAGCTCCTTGAAATAAAATTTAGGAGCATTAACCTGCGCAACATAATTGAGGTTTGAATTTTAGCTGCAATGTTAATTGCAATGCTAAATATTTTAAACTCTTTTAAAAATGAATTATTACAAGGTCGCATATGCGGGGTTGCCCGAGAGGCCGAAGGGGCAGGGTTGAGGGCCCTGTGGCTTAGTGCCTTCAGCAGTTCGAATCTGCTACCCCGCATTTTGCTTATCGTTGATTTTTCTTTTTCTATGCTTTTGGTTTAGAAAAATTTGTTCAACAAACTTTTTCTAGCGTCATCGATTGTATATTGCCATATTGAACCTTTCTTGCAAAACCGCTTCTAACTGTTCTGGCACTTACGGATTCTTTGCAGTGCTTGCGACTTTAATTTGACGCCGAGGGTGGGATTTGAACCCACGAGTGCTTTCGCACACCAGCTTGCCTTTGCAACCAAGCGCCATGCAAGTGAATATTCACTTTTTTGTCTTTTTTGGCGCTTGCTTTCTTTTTTGCAAAGAAAAGAACTGCAACTCAAGGCTGGCGCCTTAACCGCTCGGCCACCTCGGCATTTCCTTATCTATTATTTCTAGGCCTATTAATAAAACTTTTCTGATGCTTTCTCTTGCGTCAGGCAGGCATTTCAATAGGCCAAACATAAAAGGCTAAAAAGCCTTTTTCTATAAGTGTTTTAATTCTATAACTCAAAAAAGTTTTGTTTTTAAATCTTACACATCCTAATTTCTATTAATGCTCGCAGAATTAATGGCCACTGATTCAAAAAACGGCTTAAGCCTCAAAAATGCAATTGTGCTCATTTTATGCATGGAATGGCCTCTTTCAGTTGCGCAGATATACAAGCGTGTTATAAGGACTTACGGCATTGACTGCTCTTATCAAGCGGTTTTCAAGCAGGTAAAAGAGCTTGAAAGCACAAATGTACTCTTGAAGGAAGGAAGGCTTTACAAGCTCAATCAGAATTGGCTCAATTCGCTTAATTCATTTATAAATTGCGTTATCTTGCGATACAAAGAAAACCCTGCAGGCACAATGGGCGCAAAAAAACTTCGAACTGAAACAAAAGGGATTTACCATGCAAAAGCACCAGCAGGGCTGCGATTGCCTGCTTAATTATCTTTTTTTGAGTTTTTTATAAGCTTATTTTATAAGCTTAAAAAATAGAATTGTTGCGTTGCGAGGCTGTGAGGTGTATGAAGGGTAAGCCAGGGATCTGCTCAGCAGTATGACTTACCCCCTCCTCCCAACACTACTAACAATGTTCTTGAAACTTTTTATATTGCTATTTGGTTTAGAACTCAAACTAATCTTTTGCAAAAAAAAGATTAACTGAACCTTTGATTTCTTACGCTCAAAATTCATTGGGCGCACTGCAATAGTATTTGCTATTTTTCGCAGAGCTTCTTTGCTTTTGGAAGCTCCTCAATCAACCTGCTTGCATTAAGGCCTGCTTCAGTTTTTTCAATAAGGTCGCCAGCAAGGCCTACCAAAAATGCTGCAGCAAGTGCAGATTCAAGCATTGGGTTTTTTGTGGAAAATGCAGCAGCAACACCTGCAAGCACATCGCCTGTACCGCCTGCTGTCATAAGCGCATTTCCTGTGAAATTACAATATAGGGCTTTGCCATCGCTTATGTAGTCAACCGGGCCTTTGAGCAAAATATTGCATTTATGCTTCTTTGCCATTTCAAGAACCTTTGCTGGTGTTGCCATGCACCTGAACAAATGCTTGAATTCGCCCTTATGCGGGGTTAGCAGGCAATTTTCATTGAGAAGCTTTTTATTAAGCATATGAAATGCACCTGCATCAAGCACAAATTTCTTATTTCTAAATCGCTTCATAATAAATTCAAGCATTTTTTTATTTTTTTCAGAGCGCAAAAGACCAGGGCCTATAAGGATAGCCTCTGCTAGCGCTCCAAATTTCTCAACATTTTTCTTGCTGAGTTCAGAAACAATGAATTCTGGCGATGCATTTTTCACATATTGAATATTTTCTTTCTCGGTAAGGAAAAATACAAGGTCTGCAAAAAGCGATGCTGCACGCCCAGAAAAAATCGCTGCGCCATGGTATTGCTTTGAGCCAGCGATTATAAGCACTATTCCGTTTTCACCCTTGTGGCTTTCTCTTCTGCGCAAGTTCAGAAATTTCACATTGCCAGGTCCTGTGAAAAAATAAAACTCCTTTGGAATGCCGATATCAAGAACAGTGCATTTTTCAAATTTTTTTGTTGCAAGCGAATAAATTTTGTCAGCCTTAAATCCAATGCAAGGCACATCAATGCTAACCTTTGCAGCATCTGTTTTGTTCAACAATTTGACCGCAGATTTTATTGGCTCCCTTAGTTTTTCACTGCGCTCATCGCCGAGGCACTCAAGGATTATTTCCGTATTTATTTTTTCAGGTATTTCTTTTGAGTCACCATAGCAGTTAATCTCTATGAACGAATTTTTCAGAATTATAAAATTCCTTAGCGCTTCGGCGCTCTTTATTTGTTCTATTTTTCCTACAAAGTGAAGAGATACTTTATTGTTCCTTGCAAGGTATCGCGCAGCAGCAAAGAGATTAGCTGCCTTGCTTTCAGGGCTACAAAATATTGCAATCTTTTTGCCAGAGCCAAAATCCCTCTCAAGCTGTTCTGCAATTGCGCGTGCCGCAGATTCAACAAGCTGGAGCCTGCTCAAGCCGTAATATGCTGCATTGGCTTCAAGAATTTTTGCATATTTTACATTCTCAGGAAGCACAGAAACCAATTATATTAGAAAAGATACAATTTAATAGTTTGTTGGTTTCTGAGTTAAGCAGAAATTTTTAAACTCTCCTTCAAAAAGAAAAGATTAAAATGCTTTATCGTTCTATTATTGGGTTAGTGTTGTGAGAGTGTGTTCTGGCTTGTAATCTTGCTTGCTTTAATTGCGGTTATAGGCCTCTTGGTAAGCTATCTAAGCCACAGATATGTTACCTTGCAGAGTTCTGGCAATGCGCGCATGCAGGAATTGCAGCAATATATTCGCAAAGGTGCCTGGACATTCATGTTTGAAGAGGCCAAGGTGCTTGGCCTAATAATAGTTTTTATTGCTGCAGTGCTTTTTTTTCTTTTTTACTGGGAGGTTGCCTTTGCATTCATTCTTGGCGCCTCTCTTTCAATGGCCGCTGGTTTTATCGGCATGAATACAGCAACACTTGCAAATGCAAAGGTTACAAATGCAGCACAGCAAGATGAAAAAAAGGCCTTCAAAATTGCAATTGCGGGCGGCGGCGTTATGGGGCTTGCCGTTGCTTGCCTTGCTCTTCTCGGCCTTGTAATCCTGCTAATCATCTTTTCTCATGAGTTTAACGCTGAAGTTCTTTACATCGAGTCAAAATCAATTTTTCTTATAAGTGAAATTATCGGCAGAGATGTAAACTTCATAAAAGCCGCGCTTATAGTAAGTGCATATGCCATGGGCGCTTCACTTGTCGCTCTTTTTGACAGGGTTGGCGGTGGAATTTATACAAAGGCAGCGGACATGGCTGCAGACTTGGTTGGAAAAGCTGAAAGGCATTTGCCAGAAGATGACCCAAGAAATCCTGCATCAATTGCTGACAATGTTGGTGACAACGTTGGTGATGTTGGCGGCTTAGGTGCTGATCTTCTCGAATCATTTGTTGGTGCTATAATTTCAGTGATGGTGATATACCTTTATATGTATGTTGGAAGAAACAATGCAGATATTGCAGCTATTTTTGCAAAGATAGGTCTTCAAGATATTTCACAGGCCTATTGGCTTCTTCTTGTATTTCCGCTGCTCATCGCTGCAGCAGGCATCATCGCGACGCTCTTAGCGCTTGCCTATATCCATATCCCGAGAAAAAAAGGCGATCCTGAAAAACTTCTGAGCCAAGGCATGTTTATCAGCGCTCTCTTGACAATACTCTTTGTTTTTTTCATAACACTTTTTGCCCCAACAAACTTCAACATATTTATTTCAGTGCTTATGGGTGTTGTGGCAGGCCTTATCATCGGCTATATTGCAGAGTATTACACATCAATTAAGTACCCCCCGGTTAAAAAACTTGCTGAGGAGATAGCAACAGGTGCAGGCATTGGCATAACAGGTGGCATGGCTCTAGGAAAATTTTCCACCCTTATCCCAGGCATTGTAATTGCAATTTCAATTATCCTTTGCTATAACCTTGCTGGCCTTATTGGCATCGCTTATGGCGCTTTGGGCATGCTTTCCTTTGTTGCGATGAATGTTTCCATTGACACATATGGCCCAATTGCTGACAACGCAGGTGGCATCGCGCAAGGTGCAAACTTGCCTGAAAAAGTTAGAAGCATTACTGACAAGCTTGACGCAATCGGAAATACAACTGCTGCCATCGGCAAAGGCTTTGCAATTGGCTCTGCAGCGTTTGCTGCATTGGCCCTTGTTGCTGCATATCTCTGGTCTGCAATTGGCTCAGCCCAAGAGGTTGTGATTCCAGAAGTGGCAATCCTGAGCACAAAGATAAATATTGGCGCCTCTGTTATAGCTGCTCTCTTCATAGGCGCAATGGTGCCTTATGTGTTTTCAGCATTGCTGATACAAGCTGTGAGCGATACTGCAAAAAAGCTTGTTGAAGAGATAGAGAGGCAGTTCAAGGAGAGGCCGAACATACTGAAAGGAACAGAGGTTGCAGATTTCAAAAGATGCATTGCGATAACCTCTCAAAATGCATTGAGAAAAATGGTTGTTCCTGGACTTATAGTAATAATAACGCCTTTTATCATTGGTTTTATTCTTGGAAGATATGCGATCGCAGGCTTTCTTATAGGCGGCCTACTTTCCTGCATGCAGCTTGCAATATACTGCGCAAATACAGGTGGCGCTCTTGACAATGCAAAGAAATACATTGAAGAAGGCCACTATGGTGGTAAAGGTTCTGAAGCGCACGTTGCATCTGTGATTGGTGATACAATCGGAGATCCGCTTAAAGATACAGTTGGCCCTTCTCTTGACATACTTCTAAAGCTAATGTCTGTGATTGCAATACTCTTTGCATCGCTCTTCCCGCTTTACCCAATATTTGTATAATTCTGCTTGGCAATAATCTGAAGTCAAATTTATAGGCCAAATATAGCTGCTTTTTAATAAAAACCCTTGTACATTTGGCGGCTTTGAAAAAGGCATAGAAATAAATATAATCATTCAACACACTCTATATATGCGTACTATGCGCTCGAATAAAGGAATACTTTTAGTAGTTGTAATGGTTGTAGCTGCATTGATTATTCTGTGGCAGAATCTTTTGCCAATATCAAACAATGAAGCAGTCATTGCTGCAGATTCAACCTTTGATGTTGACAGCAATTATTTTCCCCCATCGCCGATGACCGCAATATATTTCTATGAGAACGAACTCATCTTTGCAAACAATGACTTGAATGTTATGCATGTGCCTCTTTTCATTGAAGTGTCACCAGAGCTTTGCGATGTTGTTGTTAGCGAGACACCTTACTTTTGCTCTCTGGATGCGAGCTCAGGCACGCTTACATTTACAGATGCTTTTTCAAATATGCTCGGGCCTTATAGCTTCGTTGAAGGAAAGGTGAGCGACAAAGCAATTGAATTCCCTCTTGGCGTGAAGTACAGATATCTCGTTTCCAAAGATAGAAAAAGATTCTATCTTCTTCTCGAGAAACAAGATTTTTCCCTTCAGTTTGGAAAAACTTTAAGTTTTAAAGGAATCGATCTTGATCTAGATGGCAAAGCAGATATATCATATTTTGCACCAGCTATGGATGACTTTAAGGAGATAACTTCAAGCGCAGTTGCAATTTTCGAAGTTGATAGCGATGAAGACATGGCCGCTGATGTAAAATTCTTTGTGAGCCCTCAAACAGCATATCTCATTGAGCCAGGCAAGAGCTATAAATGGCCTGTTATTTTCTGGGCACCGCCAAAGTGGCGAGGTTTTAATCTAGGAAAAGACACTATTGCAAAGAAGGCACCAAATGGCACAGCAATTTTGATGCATCAATTAAAGCTTGTAATAAGGATGCCGGATACAAAAGAATAACAAACAAGAGCAAGCGCGCATTTAAATGCAACAAATTCTCAGCTTATCAATTCCTCTGCAAATTTTTTTACTGAGGCAAGTTTTTTGTCGTTGAGCTCAAATATTGATGAGATTGTTAATGTTGCCTCTATCTTTCCCCCTTTTGTGGTAAGAATGCTTGCAAGGCGTCTCAATGTTGTACCGGCAAAGCCGACTGGTGTGCAGTAAAGCACAAATCGCTTGCCCTTTGTGTTTTTTAATGCTCGAACATAGGTTTCCATTATTGGCGTTGGGCAAAATTTGAGCACTGGCGTTCCAATTACAACCAAGTCATAATTTTTTAAATCAATTATTGCTTTCTTAAACTCTATCTTCTTCTTCTTGCGGAACTCCTTTATATAATCATAGAGCCGCATTTCCACAACAGGCTCGATTCCTTGCATTGTTGTTTCGATGCCATGCTCTTCAAAAACCTTCTTCATTGCCTCAGCAACCTGCGCATTTGTCCTATTGTTTCCTTGATATGCGATTAGAATCTTCATTTTTGCCAGCCCTCTAAAAAATTGTAAACACGCATGCCCAGGCTCTCAGGCTCATAGCCGCCCTCCAAAACTGCGAACCGTGGGATTTTAGAATTGGCAATTATAAGGCCTATTTTTTTAAATGTGCTAATTTCTTTAATTCTTAATGCAGTGCCGACATATGGCGCATCTCTATAGAACATATCAAATCCAGCTGAGCATGCAATTAGGTTTGGTTCAAAATTATGTAGAACTTTATTAAAAACTTTTTTGAATATCGCAAGATACTGCTTGTCTGTTGTGCCAGTCATTATTGGCACAAGCTCTGTTGTGAAGTCTCTTACAGGATATTTTTGCCAAGGATAAATTGTATTTTCATCCTGGTGAAAAGAGAGGTAAAAAACAGCATCATTTCCCGAAAATATATCCATTGTTCCTTGCCCAAGATGGACATCAAAATCCACAATGAGTACGCGCCCATATTTTTTAATTATGTTTGAAACTGCAATTGCGATGTTGTTGAGATAGCAGAAACCACCAAAAAAATCCCTGCCTGCATGATGGCCTGGTGGGCGTGCCAAGGAAAAAGCATTCTCGCTAGCGTGCTTTGCAGCTTGAAGCGCAGCGCCTGCGCTAAGCTTTGCAATCTCAAAGGTATTTTCTGCGAAGGGATTGTCGGAAGTTCCAGAGCAGCTACGCGAGCGCATCTTAAGCTCATCAATCAAGCGCTTGCTATGCGCAGCGATTAATTTTTTTTCATCAACCCTTGCAGGTTCGATGTATTCTGCAAAGCCATTCTCATCAAGTACCTTTTTTATGGAAAGAATCCGCTCAGGGCTTTCTGGGTGATAAGCAAAGGAATGCTTGAGAAAATCCTGCGAATAAACAACAAGCATAATTTACTAATATGGGAAAGATGTTTTTATTTCTTTTCTAAATACGCCTTTGCAAAAAGCACCTTAAGAGCAAAGTTTCTCATGCTGACAGCAACCCGAGTTTTTAAGTGAAACCATTTTCTTCCATAATTGGCTTCCTTAAGCCATATCTTAACAAGTTTTTTGCAAAAGAAAATCTTTTAAGAAGTTAATTGCATAGTTCTCTGTGTGGTGTTATGGAGATTGATGGCATTAATTTGGTTTGGCTTGGGCATGCAGCTTTCAAGATAAAAAGCAGCGGCTTGGTCATATACATAGACCCTTTTCAGATTTCAGACACTGAAAAAGCAGATATTGTTCTCATAACGCACGACCACTATGATCACTGCTCAAAAGAAGATGTGAAAAAAATCCTTAAGGAGAAAACAGAGGTTATCTGCAATCAGGCAAGTGCAAGCAAGCTTGGCATAAAAGCACGCATTTTAGATATTGGCAAAAAGATAGATGTTCTCGGCGTAAAGATTGCGGCAGTACCTGCTTATAATGTAAAAAAGGAATTTCACAAAAAAGGCTCAGGCCTTGGCTTTGTGATAGAAATAGCTGGAAAGCGCATATATCATGCAGGCGATACAGACGTCATACCAGAAATGCATGAGCTTTCTAATATCGACATTGCCTTACTGCCTGTTGGAGGAACATATACAATGAATGCCGAGGAAGCAGTTGAAGCTGCAGAGATTATAAAACCAAAAATTGCAATACCCATGCACTATGGCTCTATTGTTGGCAGCGATCATGATGCGCAAATTTTTAAGGAGCTTTACTCAGGGCGTGCCTATGTCCTTAAAAAGAATCAGTGATTGCAAATGAATCTAATGCCTCTTGGCAGCGATGAAAGCATATTTTCAAATCCAGATTCTCTTGAGCCTGATTTTGTACCAAAGCTCTTGCCATTTAGGGAGAATGAACAAAAAGAGATCGCTCTTGCCTTAGAGCCGCTTTTATCAGGCATCTCTGGCAGAAACCTTTTTATCTATGGGAAAACAGGCATTGGTAAGAGCCATGCGGTTCTTAGGGTTCTTGAGGATTTTTCAGAGCAAGGCCTCATCTGTGTTTTTGTGAACTGCTGGGTAAATTCAGATTCTCAGGCAATACTTGCTGAGATAGCAAGAAAACTTGCTGTTATCGGTGAACCGAATATACAAAGGATAAAAAGCAAGCTCAACGTTCCTTGCGCCCTTGCGTTTGATGAAATAGATCATGCAAAAGACCTTGACTTTCTCTATGCCCTTAGCGAGGAGATAAAGGTTAAGAGCATTATTGCAATCTCAAACAAAAGAGAATTTTTAGCATCCCTAGATGACAGAATCCGCTCAAGGCTTATGCTAAAGCAAATAGAGTTTCGCGACTATAAGGAAGATGAGATTGCTACGATACTTGCAGAGCGCAGAAAGTATGCATTTTACGAGGAAACCTGGCACAAAGATGCAATAGCCCTGCTTGAGGAAAAGACGATTGAGAAAAAAGACATAAGATTTGGCCTTGCGTTGATGAAACATGCTGGCTTAAATGCAGAACGTGAAGCAAGCAGGGTTGTTTTTAGAAAGCATGTAGCGCTAGCACTTGACAAAGTTCATTGAGGTGCTTGCTGTTTTATTTCCCCAAAGCACTGCTTGAATTTTTCAGTCGTTCTTAACACATATGTTCTACCTGCACGTTCCCTTTGTATATATTCTTTTTCAAGAAGGAATTTTATGTGCTCATAGGCCTTGCTATTTCTATATCTTATAACTAAGGATTGTTTTATAGGCTCTTTGACCGCTATAAGAGCAAGTGTGCGCTGCACGCTCTTGCTTATCTCTGCTGTTGTGGCAAGATGCCTTACCTTTTCAAGATACTCTGGCTTAACGCGCATCTGGTATGTACCATCAAGACAGAATATCTCTATGCCAGTATTCCTTTTTTTATAATCCGCCGTAAGTTCGTCAAGCATTTTCTCAACGAGGTGCCTTTGTTTAACATTCACAAGCTTTGCAATATCATCAATCCTAAGCGCGCCAGGCGCTATAAAAAGTGCTGACTCTATCACCTTTTTGTGTTCCTCCCACTGCTGGCATGTGCTTAGGATATTTTTGAGCTCTTTCATGCAGACACCGTACTAAAAGAATAAATAATGCTAATTATAATAAATTTTTTGTTAGAAAAATGATAAAAACCTCAAGCCAACTTGCGTTCAAATATGCAAAATTTTTTATTAAAAGGCCTTTTTCCCATACTGTGCTTTTTTATGCTAAATCTCTGTAAATTCATCATTTGCCTTGGACAACTTCTTAGGTTTGCCATTCGTAACTAAGTAATCATCTTCAATCCTTATTCCCCCAAAAGCGCCATAAACCGCAGGCTCTATTGTAAAGCACATATTTGGGCTAAAAACAAAGTTGCTTTCAGCACTTATCCTGCCTGGAAAATCATGGGTTTCTAGGCCAAGACCATGCCCAATTGCATGGCACATCTCAAAGCCGTGTTTTTTTAAAAATTCGTTTGCAGAGTCAAAGAGCTTGCTAGCTTTAACACCAGCCCTCATGTTTTCTTCAGCAATGCTTTTTGCATTAAAAACAATCTCGTAAAGAGCCCTTTCTTTTTTAGTGGCTCTGCCAACATAAAATGTCCTGCTTACGTCAGAGCAGTAATTTTTGTAGCGCACGCCCACATCAACGAGAAGAAAGCCTTTCCTTATCTTGTGTTTGTTTGGGACATAGTGCGGCACAGAGGCATTTTTTGAGCTTGCAACTATTGTATTATATGCTGGCTCAAGGCCAAGCATTTTTATCTCTGATTCAATTGCATCAGCAAGTTCTTTTTCTGTCATGCCTTGGCGAAAAATATTTGGAATATCATCAACAATTGAGCTTACAATTTTTGCAGCAACCCTAATTCTCCTAATCTCTACCTCTGTTTTTACCTCGCGTATTTTCTCAAGATATTTGCTAATATCAAAGAGTTTTACGTGAAGGGTCTTCTTGATTTTTTTTGCAAGTTCAAGGCTTAGCGCAGAATAGTCAACGCCGAGCTTTTTGCAATGAATATTTTTCTGAAGTGTTTTCCAATAGCTGCCATTGTGCTTGCGAGCTATGCTGAAACCATTCTTTTTTGCTTTCTTTATGAGCAAGCTGTGCTGAAGCGAATTGCTCACCACAAGGCGCTTTCCATCGCGATGCAGAAGAAGGGAATTGTAGGCGAATTTTCCATAGGCTAGATCGGTAAAGTAATAAAATGCTGGCTCTTCAGAAAAATTTGGAATGTATATTGTGTCAATTTTAAGGCCTCTGAAAAGCTCCTTCTGCTTTTGTTTCTTGGCCTTGTCCTCCATTCAGACCACAAGCGAGCCTTCTTTTATTATAAAGCGTTCAAAGCCTTTGCCAATTGCCCTTATGCTTATCTGCTGCCTTGGAACATTGATTACAAAATCCCAGTGATAAAGGGTCTGTGTTCCAGGTTCAAATCCAGAGCCCAAAGCAATGTGAATCATTTTTGCGAGCTTTTCATTTACAATAAGATATCGCGAAAGCTTCGCTTTTGTATTTGTGTTTATTGCAAATTCGCCGACACCAAAGAAATTCTTTTTGTATGTAGCGATTATTTTTTTCGGCAAAGATTTGTTTTTCTCGTACTTCTTTATAAGTTTTCTAGCATCTGAGAGCTCTTCTTTGATTCTCCTTTTTATCAGCGGTTCTGCTCTCAGTATTTCCCAGTTCTTTCCGGAGAACTTTACAACAAGAGGCCTTTTCTCATTAAGAACATAGCTTCTATCGATATTTATTACAACATCGCCTATGGCAGTGCCTGAAATCTTTTTTGGGGTAAAGAAAACCTCGCCACCAGGGATATTGTCAAACATGCCAGAGAGAATCCCAAAGCGCTTAAAGACTTCAGCATCAATCTTTCTGCGCACATCAGAGTCGCTTCTCTGCACAAAGCACTTACTTTTGCCTTTGCCCAAATCAACAACAAGCCTTGTGCATAGGCCTTTTTCGCATTTGCCCTCAACAACAAGCCTTGTGCTTTTTTCAAGTATCTTCTTTATCTTTATGTCACGAGCACGCATTGCAGCATAATCAACATTGCAGCACTGGACAAATTCCTCAATTGGAATTGTTTCAGTTATTGCGACCCTTGTCATGGGCTTTCTTTTGTCAATCCATGTCTGCTCATGCCACCAAGGCTTAAGGAACATCTGCCCAGGTGAAGCCCAGCGTGTTTTTCTATCTGCTGAGGGATATCCAATTGCAATGCCAAAGATGTGCTTGCCATGATAACCTTTTCCAACGATAGAAAAAGATGCATCGTTATAACGCCACTCGTTTATCTTGAGCAGCTTAGAGATTTTTTTGAATATCTGGAAGGGTTTTTCCTTGATATCTTTCTCATATTCGCAAGCAGAGATTGTTGCAGCAAGCTCAGCTATTGGCTCCGGCATTTCAAGCTTTGATTTCCTTTGAGTGCTTGCGCTCATTGTTACAATGCAATGACGTCTTGCTTCCTCTGCAGCATGGTATGCAATTGCGAAGCTATCAAGGTAGTCCTCTAAGGGAAGCTCAAGCATATTTCTGCATGGCACAAGGGCAAAAGAAATTGAAAAGTGCTCTGCTTTTTTGAGCGCATAGCATTCATTTACTATCTTCCTGCATGTTTCTTTTACCTTTTTTACATCATATCTGCGAAACCATTTTCCATTATAAGGCAAAATATTTTTTCCATTTACAACAAAACCTTCTTCCTTCATTTCAATTTTTGTGCCAGGCCTTTTGAATATGTTTGAAAAGCCCTTTGCAGCATCCTTCTTCTCAACGCAAGCGATAAATTCTCGCAAAAGTTTGCCTTCGCGCCCGTTCTCTTCATATGCGCGCCAGATGCGCTCCAATATCTTTAGATTGCTTTTCTCAGAGCTGCTAAGGCTAGCATGCACATCATGACCCAAATCATGCAAAGCCATGCTTAAAGGCGCGAGAGAAAAAAAGGCCTCGCGTTTTGGAATTAGGCTAAAAATGAGCACATTTCCTTTTGCGCTGCGCAACAATCTTTTATATTTTTTCACAGCATTGTTGAATTCTGCCAAATTGTGCATAGCCATAAAAACACCGCTTATAAAAAATGCGCAGAATGAGATTTTATTTCTTCTTTATCATCGGCAGGCCTGTGCTTGTGTTCTCAACGATTTCATAGCCTGCTGGCAGTTCAACAGCGCCATCAGCATTTCTGCTGAAGAAGTAAAGCTTTCCTTTCTGATGAAGATAGTATGTGACACCCTTGGAATTCTTATAGAAGCAAACCATGCCATAGCACCTCTGAAATAAATAAAAAAGTATTAATTAAAAAAGGTTAGCTTTGGGGCAATTATGGGTTTTCATGTGCAATTATTGCTTTATTATGATTTTTATAAACCATTATTTCATTTGTTAGAATTCTTCTTGCTTGCGACTTTTGCATTTCCATTTTTTCTTTAGCAATTTTCAGACTTATCAATTCACAAATTTTACTTCAGCTCTTTTTCAGCTTCCTTTTCCTTGCTTGCTGGCACAAGGAGTATGAGCGTATCTTCAGATGCTATTGTTTTTTCCTTTGAAAAATCATAATTGCCTTTGTTGTATGTTGCGATTACAGTGAAATATTTGCCTCTTGCGTTGCCAAGTTTCTTACCTTCAAGCTTTGTTTCTATTGCCGGCATCTCAATAATATCGAACTCTCCTGTGCCAGGCGTTACCAGATCAGCAACAGCAGGTCTTGTGATCATGAGCTCTATATATCTTGCAGCGAAGATATCTGGGTTTATTGCAATGAAACCAAGTTTCTTAAGCAGAGGTTCTGCATCTGGATTCTCAATTCTTATGAAGACCTTCTTTGCCCCGGCATTTTTTGCATATAGTGATGAAAGCACATTTGCCTTTTCACTGTCTGTTGCAGCAACAAATACATCGCAATTTTTAAGGTCAAGCTCGTCTAGTGTTACAGTATTCGTTGCATCACCATTTACAACAATTGCGCTGAGCTCACTTCCAACTTTCATTGCCTTTTCTTTATCCCTAATTACAAGCATTACCTTGCTGTTGCCCTTTGCAACAGAAAGCCTTGCGAGCTCTATCGCAAACGTGGAGTCTCCTGCAATTATTATGTTCATCATCCAATCACGGCCTCTTTATAATCCCAAAGCTTTTGAGCATGACAAGGAAAGGGATGATCTCCATCCTGCCCAATATCATATGAAAACTAAGCAAGATTTTTAAAGCAGCATTCATACCAAACCAGCGCGCGCCTGATATAACGTTTAGGCCAACATTGCCTTGTGCAGATGCAACTGTGAAAATTGATTCTACTGTGCCATAGCCAGCGAGCATGAAAACTATGCTTCCAAACAGCAGAAGCATTATATACAATGCGAAATATGCTATTGCATTAAGGGCATTTTCATCAGGGATTGTCTTGCCACCAATCTTTATAGGAAGCACAGCATTCTGTGGCAGCAATGCCTTGTAAATCTCCCTTCTAATTACCTTAAACACAATGAGTATGCGCCATAGTTTTATCGCGCCAGCAGTTGAGCCATAACATGCGCCGCAAACCATGAGCATAATCAGGACAAATACAGCTGCAGGCGGAAGCGTATTGACAGCAAGCGTGCTTGTCGCCCCTGTACCTGTAAGTGCAGAAACTGCATAGAAAAATTGGTCAAATATTTGCTCTTTAATTGTAGAGCTTAAAAAAATCAGCAAGGTTGATGAAATCAGCATTACAAAGAGGAATTTTACCTCTGGGTTTGAAAAGAAGCCCTTGATGTTTCCTTTCATAAGCTCGCGGTGTGACACAAAGCTTATGCCGCCTGCAAGCATTATAATGATTGCAGAGGCCATTGCAGCATGCCCATAAATGCCAATACCAACGCTATTTGTCGAAAAGCCACCTGTTGCTATACATGTGAAAGAATGTATTGTTGCATCAAAAAGATTGAGGCCAGAGATTAAAAATAGGATTATGCCAAGAATTGTGTAAATCAAGTAAATTCCAACTATAATTCTTGCAATCTTAAAAAGATTTGTGTAGAAATCCTCTGTCCTGCCTTCTGCGTGAAATAGCTCCTGTGCAGTTTTTGGCCTTTCGTAGAGCATCAATGCAAGAATCACAATGCCAAAGCCCCCAAGCCACTGAATAAAGCCTCGCCAGAAATTCAGCGAGTATGGCAACTCCTCAGGCCTCTGAACCATCGTAAGCCCTGTTGTGCTCCAACCAGACATACTTTCAAAAAATGCATCTACTGGCTGCATGCCGAAAGGCAAAAAAGGGAACATCCCTATGAGGCCTACTAAGAACCACCCAAGCGCAATCGCTATTACCGCATGCTTAAATTTTGCCTCACGATGACCAAGAATTGAATACAAAATTGAAAACACAACGATGAGTATTATGGCCATTTCAAAAAATAGCTGCGCATAGAGAAGTTCGCCATAGAAATACGAAACTATTGCAGGAACAAGCATGCTGATGCCTACAAAACGCAGCATATTTGAGAGTATCTGCAAAATAATTGCAACATCCCCCTTATGTAGCTCAGCCAATGTTATCACTTATGCTACCAACACCCAACAATATCTAAATTTATAGGTTATTTATTTTAAAGTTATATCAAGCCAAAAATGCCGAGAATGGTGCTTATGGATAACGTTCTAAGGTTCAAGAGATTCATGAAAGAGCTTTCAGAATGCATTATTTTCTATCACAGCGATGCCGATGGCTTATGTGCTGCCATAACCTTTTCAAAAGCCATGGAAAAATTGGGCAAGGAGCCATGCAGGGCAATTGCCCTTGAGAGCTATGAGATAGCTAAAGCAAAAGAGCTTTCATCTGGCGCTAAGCACTTGATTTTTCTTGATCTTTCAGCAGATGCAGAGACGCATGTAATAAAGCTGCTCGAGAAAAAAGCAAATGTGCTTATCATAGATCATCACAAAATTTACAAAGACCTGAATTCTAAAAAAACAATATTGATAAAGCCACAAATGCTAAGCACCATTGAGCCAAGCAGCTATGCTGCAAGCAAGTTGTGCTTTGATCTGTGCTCAGGCATTGTAAACATGAGCGAATATTCCTGGATACCTAGCATAGGCATAATCGGTGATTTTGGTTATGCCAAATGGCAATCCTTTGTGGACGAGGCTGCAAAAAAAGCAAACATCAGCGTTGAGGAAATGAAAGAGATTGCTAGCTTGATAGATGCGGTAAAGATTCTTGCGCCTGAAAGATTTGCAGAGCTTTTTGAGCTTTTCATGCTATCAGACCCAAAGCATATTTTAAAGCATGAACTTAATGCTCTGCGCGAAAAATTGCAAAGACAGCTCATGCACTGGAAAAAAGAATTTTACAAAAGCGCAGAGCACTTCCCAGAAATTGAGCTCTATTTCTTCCATATGAAGCCAAGTGCAAGCATAAAGTCAGCGCTCATTGATATAATCACAAAGGAGCTGCCAAACAAAACTGTTGTGATTGCAGAGGACTTGGGCGAAAGCACAATAAAATTCTCAGCACGTAGGCAGGATTTCAGGGTTGCGATGAATGAGCTTCTGGAAAATGCAGTGCGTGGCATTCCAAATGCAAGTGCAGGAGGCCATGTGCCTGCTGCAGCTGGCTCAGTGCCAAGAGAATATTTTTTGAATTTTAAGAAAAATTTATTGGAGCAGCTAAAAGAAAGATATAAGCAAACCAGGTAAAAGGCAAGCCAAACATCTTTATCTGATGCTGCACTGGCTATTGTTTTTAAACATTTTGAGGGCAAAATGCTTAAATGTGATCTCCATGACTGTCCTAAGCGATAGGGATATAAAAAAGGCATTAAGAGAAAAACGCATTGTTATAAAAGGACTTAAAAAAGAAAACATTGGCCCTGCAAGCGTTGACCTAACGCTGGGCAATTGCTTCAGGGTTTTTAGGCACAGCGAAGTCACCCACATAGATACAAAAAATGGGATAAGCGAAAGCCTTACAGAGCTCATAAAAATCCCAAAGGGCAGGCCTTTTATAATGCACCCTAACGAATTTGCGCTTGCCGTAACAAGAGAATACATTAAGCTTCCAGCAGACCTTATGGCTCGGCTTGATGGCCGTTCCTCTTTGGGCCGCTTAGGAATAATTGTGCATTCCACAGCAGGCAGTGTTGATCCTGGCTTTGAAGGAAACATCACGCTTGAGATGACAAACATTGCAAGGGTTCCTGTTGAGCTCTGGCCAGGGATGAAGATATGCAGGCTTACCTTTGAAACACTTACGAGCCAAAGCGAGGTGCCTTACAACAAAAGGAAGGATTCAAAATATTTGGGCAACAAAGGCCCAGCTATAAGCAAGATAGAAAAAGATTTGAGCTAGATGTGTAAGCATAGAGCTGAGCGCTGCAAAAATAAGCATAGCACAAGTCTTGGCTGATATTTTTAGCATCAGCAGGCAAAAGCATCTGCAGCAAGCAGCAGCAACACAAAGGCTATTTTTTATATCGTTTGCATTTCTATTTTTCCAATTTAAAAATAAGCTAAATAACAATAGCTGCGGGCAAGCTGCTGCTAAGAGAGTTGGTTGGATTTTTTCTCAAAAATCCACTTGCCCGCTATTAATAAATGTAGCGAGGGATTAAAAGATTTTGCCTTGGCTATTTGTGTATGCCAAAAAAAGATGCTTTTTGCTACGAGGGCAAAAGAATCAGAATAAGAAAACTTAGGCCTTCTGATGCAGAAAGCATCTATGAAAATGCAAGGGATGTGGAAATTTACAGATGGGCCATAAGCATACCAAGGCCTTATCCCAGGGCAGAGGCAGACAGGCTCATTAGAAAGGCATCTTACTATTTAAAAAGGGGGAAAAGATATGCTTTTGGGATTGCGCTTAAGGATTCAGATAGGGTAATTGGCATTGTTGACCTTTTTAAGGTAGATTTCGAGAACAAAGATGCTGAGCTCGGCTACTGGATAGGAAAAAAATACCGGGGAAAAGGCCTTATGAGCGAAGCAGTCGAGCTGATGCTTAATTTTGGCTTCACAAAACTGAAACTTCACAGAATCCATGCAAATGTTTTTGAAGGTAATACTGCATCGGAAAAGGTTCTCAAGAGGCATGGTTTCATCTATGAAGGCCTTTCAAGGGAATCGAGATTTAAATGCGGCAAATGGCAAAACGAGTTGAGATATGCTCTGCTAAAAAAACACTGGAGAATCAGAAAACGAGCAAATAAATAGGGAAAAAATCAGTAAAATCTGCACTGCTTTTTCTCAAGCTCTAGGAGGTGGTTCCATTCAGCATCTACGGTAGCCTGAATCTCCTTTATTTGCTCCGCGCTTAAATGCTTAAATCTTGCCTGCATCTTCAAGTAAGCTTCTATTGGCTTGCGCTCCTTTAGATGGTGTGTTATTTTTAAAATTCCATTTTCAATCTCATAAAGAGGATATGCGCCTGTTTCAACTGCAAGTTTTGCAATCTCAATGGTTTTTGCAGAGTCATAGCCCCAACCGGGCACGCATGGGCTACATATCTGGAGATAGCACGGACCTTCAATGGACAATCCTTTTCTCACCTTTGCATAAAGGTCTGGAATGTCATGAATGCTTGCTGTTGCAACATATGGTGCCCTGTGCGCAGCGATAATAAATGGCAATGGCTTTTTCCATTCCATCTTGCCAGGTATAACCTTTCCAGCAGGGCTTGTTGTTGTATGTGCATATCTTGGTGTTGCACCACTTCTCTGTATGCCTGTATTCATATAAGCATCATTATCGTTGCAGACATAAAGGAAATTATGGCCTCTTTCAATTGCGCCACTAAGTGCGCCAAAGCCGATGTCAAATGTGGCACCATCTCCACCAAGTACAAGTATGTTATATTTTTTACCTAGTGTTTTTAGCGCACGCTCAATGCCAGAGGCAATTGCTGCATTGTTTTCAAATGCACCGTGAATATATGGCAGGCGCCATGCAGTTTCTGGATAAGGCGTACTTACAACCTCCATGCAGCCTGTTGCTTGCACCACAATAGTATCTTTGCCTGCAGCTTTTGTAACGTGCCTCATTGCAATTGCAGAGCCGCAGCCTGCACAGGCCCTATGACCTGAGACAAAGTATTCTTCTTCAGGAAAACCTCTTATCATAAGAGCCACCTTCCATTCTTGCCATCCTTTAAGTCCATAAATGCAGATTCAAGATGCTTTCTTGTGATATCGCGGCCGCCAAGGCCGGCGATGAAATTTATTATCTTAATGTCATTGCCAAATAGCGCTGATTTTACATCTGTGAAAAGCGGGCCTTCATATCCAACAGAGATGTGTCTGTCAATTACTGCAAGCCCTTTTAGCTTTGCTGTTGCTTTCCTTAGCTCTTCCTTTGGGAAAGGCCTTAAACAGCGCAACTTGATAAGGCCTGCTTTAATTCCTTTCTCGCGCAGATTATCAACAACGTCGCGTGCAGTGCTTACCAATGTTCCCATTCCAAGCAGGGCATACTCAGCATCATCCATCCTGTAGAGCTCAATGAGGCCATCGCCATAGCTTCTGCCAAACTTTTTTGCAAATTCATTGTGCACCTTTTTTATTTTATCAATTGCAGCAAGCATTGCATCATTTTGCATCTTTTTAAATTCCATGTATGAATTTGGAAATGCAATAGGCCCAATTGTGAGAGGCTCTGAAGGGTCAAGCTTTGTTACTGGCTTGTATTCAGGTAAGAATTCATCAACCTCATGCTGCTCTGGCACATATGTGCGTTCATAAACATGGCTGAGAGTAAAGCCATCAAGGCAAACCATCCCTGGCAAAAGGACATCATGGTCCTCGCAGATTTTATAGCTCTGTATTGTAGCATCAATTGCCTCTTGGGCTGATTCAACATAAAACTGAATCCAACCTTGGTCTCTTGCGCTTACAGCATCGCTATGATCATTCCATATGTTAATTGGTGCGCTCAAAGCGCGATTTGCAACAGCCATTACACTTGGCATGCGATTTCCAGAGATAATTGGAAGTATCTCAAACATCAGGGCTAGGCCTTGCGATGATGTTGCACTAAAGGTTCTTACGCCTGCAGCCTGTGCACCAAGCAATGCAGAGCAAGCGCTGTGCTCTGATTCTGCATGTATCAGCTCAGCTTTTAATTCGCCATTGTTTATCATTTCGGCAAGATTTTCAACAATGTGCGTTTGCGGTGTTATCGGATAAAGAGGTATAACCTTTGGCTTGCAGAGCTTAACGGCAATCGCAATAGCCTTACTCGTTTCAACAACCATTTCAGGCATAGCAGCTCACCATAAAAATTTTCCCAAACCTTCCAATAGAAACTTTTCTAGAATCATTTCTTCTCAAGTTCCATCCTTATTGCCTTTACTGGGCATTCATTTGCACATATGCCACAGCCTTTGCAGTAATCATAATCAATTGTAAAACCTTTTGAGCCTTTTTTGATCGCGCCCTCTGGACAGTACATCCAGCATGTTCCGCATTTTACGCATTTGCTCTGGTCAAGAATTGGAATCATTGTGCGCCAGCCACCTGTCTTATTTTTTATTGTTGAGCCAGGCTCCTTTATGACCGCTCCAATTGTAAATTCCATCTTTTTCTGATCGCATTTGTTTGCTTTCATTCATTCACCTTTAACCATTTTGTAAAGCCTTTCTGCAGCCTTTTTGTTTAGCTCTCCAACATCCTTTTTTTGGGAAAATTCTTGCTCTATTGCTTTAAAGATGCTCTCAAGTTTTACCTCACCACTCAGCGCAGCAAAAGCGCCCAATGCGATGATGTTGACAAATGGTTTTCCTATTATTTCCATTGCGACCTTGTTCATATCCACAGTGAAAACCTTTGCCTCATTGCAGAATTTAAATTCTTTTGAAGGCTTATTGGAATTTATCAAGATGATGCCATCTTTTTTCAATCCAGCAGCGACATCAACGCTTGCAGTAAGCGTTGGGTCCAGCACAATCACATAATCAGGCTCGTAAACATGGTTGCGCACATTTATTGGCTTGTCTGAAATTCTTGCAAAGGCCTCAACAGGCGCTCCGCGCCTTTCAACACCAAAGTTTGGAAATGCCTGGCAGTATTTGCCCTCGTTGAAAGCAGCTACGGCAAGTACCTGCGAGCACGTAACTGCTCCTTGGCCTCCTCTTCCATGAATCCTAATCTCCTTTAAAACCATATTTCTAAAATAAAGCACAAGTAATTTAAATGTTTAGTTTAAAGCCTGTTGCTTCAAAGCAGAAATTCTTTTCATAAGAATGCGGTTGAAAATTTTTAATGCTTTGTTTCAAAATATTTTTATGCATCAAGAAAGGCAGGTTTATCTTAGGGTTTATGGCATTGTTCAAGGGGTTTTCTTTAGGGCATATACCCAAAAAGAGGCCTTAGCGCTTGGCCTTAAAGGTTATGTGCGCAATATGCCAGATGGCAGTGTTGAAATCATCGCACAAGGCCAAGAGGAAAAGCTAAAGAAACTCATTGAGAAAGTAAAGGTTGGTCCTCCAGCAGCAAGCGTTGAGCGCGTTGAAGAGCGCTGGGAAAAAATAACGAGAAAATACGATGCATTTGAGATTTTAAGATAATACAAATTTCCAATTTATAACCAAGCTAAAAAACTATTTGCTTTTCTCTTTTGCCGGAACGCTAATCCTAAACCTCTTTATTAGGCCTACAAAGCAACCGCATTGCTCAACAATATTTATGTGAAAGGTACGGCAAATGAAAATGGCTTTATTAGGCGCCAAGCAACTGCATTTTTTAACTGCACCGCATGCCTAAGCGCTTTCTAAGGCCTTATCTCAAGCACGGCTTCCTTCGCGAAAACTTGCTCATTCATCTTAACTTTTATGTCCACAATATAGCTTCCTTCGCTAATGCCTTTTTTTGCAGTCACAAGGAAATTGAGCTTCCTGTACTGGTTGCGCTCTATGGTATCAATTGTTTTCTTGTCTGAAAAGCTGGGGCCGATAAAAATTGAACTTTTATCCCTTGCACTTACTTCAATCTCAACATTCTTTGCATCCTTATCTGTTACATTTGTGACCTTTACTTCTAGCAGCGTGTAAGGCTTCTTGCTAACGCTTATTGGGTTTTCAAGAAACCTTGCATCGATTGCTTGCTTGAATGCAGATAGAAGCAAGATTGCCGCAAGCACAATAGCTAAGATTGCTATGATTGCGATTGCAATGTAAGCAAGCTTCCTTGTTTCAAAACCGAATAAAAAAAGTTTTTCTGAATCATACAAGCCCATAATATCACGGTTGCATAAACAATCTTTCGCTCTCCCCTTTTAAAACGCCTGCTTTTATGCCCGCATCAAGCCATGCATGCGCATATGAAAAAGCCGCCAGAGCAGTGATGTTATCGCCCTTGCTCTTATAGAATTTTGCATCGCTGTAATAGTCTTGTGCGATTTTTATAAATTTTTCTGCAAGCTCATATTCTTTTGTGCCTTTTTTTGCAATAATCTGCACCTGCTCAAGTGCCTCTTTTGTAAGGTTTTCGTATCTTTCCACCCTCAATTGAAGCTCCTCAACAACCCCCATAATCACACCTTTTGCATGTACAGGGCTTTGATAGCCCTTCTTTCATTTTCGCTCAGCTCAGCGCAGATTATAAGCGAGGCTGGAGTTCCAAGGTTTTTTTCTGCGAGCTCAGAGGCCTTGCCTGCAATCACAATCTCTTCATCAGTTCCTGCCTTGCATATAACAATTATGGTAGCATCTTTAATTAATTTCCTTTTTCGCCTTTTTTCAATCTCAAGAAGCCTGCTGAGCGCTGAAGCTACTGTAACAGGCTTTCCGTCCTTTATATCGAGAAGGCAAAGGCTGTGCAGATTGTTTTTGTAGTTGCGAGCAATTTTTTCATAAAAGGATTTCGGCGAATAGTGCTCTTCAGGTATGACTATGCTTACAGTTTCCCCAAAGCGATAGGTGCTTAAGCCTGTCAATCCAAGATAACTTGTCAGTGAAACGCCAGGAATAAATTTGTATGGAACGCCAAGCTCTGCGCAATCAATAAGAAGCTGTATGTGCGTAGTTGCAAAGAGTGCATTGCCAACAACGATAAGCCCAATGTTTTTTTCTTTCGCTGCCTTGAGCTTCTCAAAGAACAGGCCTTCAATTTCAAGCCTTCCAAGAGGCACGATGTTTTTTCCGGCTATCTGCTCAAGCTTCTGGAGCGTGTCTGCATAAATGCTTGTATATGTATCAAAATACAGCTCATCGCATTTTCTCATGGTGTCAAAGGCCTCAAGTGTTATCTGCCTGATGCTTAGACCAACACTTATAAGATAAAACATATGCTATTAAGATTTAGAAAGCACTATTTTTAAATTTAAACGCAAACGCTGAAAAAGCTTGTAAAAGAGGCTACAGCCATTTAGAAAGCACTATTTTTAAATTTAAATTAGCACGCATCTCAGAGATACAAAAAATTAAATAGGGCATGCTCATTATTAATTAAGGTGATATTTTGCCCAAAACAAACCCAAACGCTAGCATGCGCATTATTGTCGCATTTATTATAGTTTTTGTAGTTTCTGCAATTGCAGTTGTGGCTTTATTTATGTCAAGGCCTTCTTCAAGTCAACCTGTTCCCTCTGCAACACCATCTGTTTGCGAGAATTGCTCACCATCTGGGATTTCATATGAAGTGCATGAATGGGGTGTTATCGCTGGATGCCCAATATCAAATGAATGGTTTCTGACATCAAGGCCTGAGCAGCTTTTCATCGTAAAGCAGCCAGTTATCTATGTGCATGTTGGTAATGGCAATTTGGATGTTTTCAGCGCAAAGGTCACCCTTTCAGATGGCGCTATAACATTGACCTATCCTCAAGCAAAAATTTCCGGCAGAAGCGCGGAATGGGCAGATGTAAAGGTGCTTAAAGAGGAAATAAAGGCGATTCCAGCTGGTGCTAGCAAAGATTATCTGCCATTGGAATCCATAATACCTACTCTTAACAATGTTGATGCTGATATGCTTAGCTATGGTGGCAAGCAGGCAAGATTTTTGTTCTATGAGGGCGAAATAAACTTTGAAAACAAGGTCGAGGCAACATATGATGCTGCAGCAAAAAAAGCAACTCTAAAAAACAATGCAGATTATGCTGTCTATGATGTAAGCCTCTCAGTAAAGCCGGACAGCGATTTTATTGCAGGCAAGTATTACATAGCATCAGCAAGCGAGCTCAAGCCACACCAGCAGCTCACAGTTGCGCTTAAGGAAAATCCTGATTACATAGACCTAAAAAGCAAGATGGCTGCAATCGGCTTCACTGAAAGAGAATCTGATGCTTTCAATTCACTTTGGCAGATGCCTTTTTCATATCCAACAAATCTATCCTTTGAAAGGCTCTCATACAGAATACCGCAAAGCGAGGTTGATAAACTTGCAAAGCTTGAGCTTAATCCAGCGCCAAAAAAAGTGCTAAGAACGCTTTGGGTTTTGGTTGATTTGAAAAGCCCAGAAGAAAGCGCAAAGCAAGGCATTGTGAAGAGCTGCTCAAGCGATGCAGATTGCGAATGGACAATCACAAACTGCTGCCCTGAAAGTGCAGGCGCTCATTGGGAATGCATAAATCCAAAGCTCTCAAAAATAGAATGCCTACCAAAAGGAAATATTTGCTTACAGGTTTTAAGCCCAAGGCCTGAGAGAGAGTGCTTGTGCAAGAATGGCACTTGCAATGGCTGAGGCTAGGCAAGCCCCAATTTAAAAACGCTTGCCAGGCCTGTTGCAAAGCCAAGAATTACTATGAAGAGCCTTGCAAAATCAGCCAGGTTTTTATTGGTGAAAGCTTTTCCAATGTAATAAAGTATCAAAAGCACAATTGCTGCCTTGATTGCAATGAAAAGCAGCGGGCTTAAGCTCAATATTGCTCCGCTTATCGGGTGTTGCTCTCTGAAGGAAAAAAAGGTCACTGCAACAGCAGTTGCACAGCTGTCCAGGAGTTGGCCTGAAAAGGCCATAAGATTAAGCCTATTTTCAAGAATTTTTGTGAATCTTTTTGCAAAAAATTTTGAGAGAAGCGCAAGCAGGGCTGTGAGAAAAATTGGCGCAAGGAACGCAAGCCAGTTTGTGAAATTTGCAAGGCAGATAAAGGCAGGCAAAGCGCAGCTAACAGCACCAATGAGCGCAAAAGCCTTATGGTAATTTTCCTTTTTTATTTTCCTCGAAAGCCATAATCCAAAGATTGTAATTCCAAAAACAAGAAACCAAACGCCAGGCGTGTAACTCCAAAAGCCAGGCTCAAGAGGATTGATTGTCTTTTGTATAAACGGCACCAAACCAAATTCGTTTATTGCACGCAGCGAAGCGCCGAGGATAACATAAGGCATGATGGCAAGGGCAAAGCGTTCATCAAATTTTATGCCACGTTTGTGCAACAGAGGAAAAACCACAAAAAAAGCCACTGCAATTAATGCTGTGCCATAAACAAGTGTGTTTACAATGTTGTAGCCCTGATATTCAGGCTCAAGTATTGGCTTTATGAAAAACTCATCGATGAGGTCTGACATAGCGCTTATAATGCTGTGATATAGAAAGAATTATAATCATTCAACACCTTTTAAAAATCTATGGCTAATGCAAAAAAGAAAAAATCGCTCGGCTTAATGGTTGCAGCCAAGGATGCAGAAAGGGTTAGGCAAAAACTTCTTGAAATAGGCCTTATTGATGTCACGCGCTTGGTGAGCAGGCAGCAAGATGCTGTAATTTTTCCATTGGTGCGAAGACCAAAAAAACAAGAGCTTTTGAGCTTTGATGCACAGGCAAAAATAGGCCTTTTTAGCTTTGTTTTGGCGAAAAAAAAGCCAAGGTCTTTAGAAGATGCGCTCGCCAAAATTTTAACCAAAAAAGAACTTGATGAGCTTATAACATCATTTGATGTTATTGGTGATATTGCGGTCATTGAAATTCCAAAATCGCTTATATCAAAAAAAAGACTTATCGGCAATGCATTGCTCAAAGCGCATCCAAACATAAAAACTGTTGCAAGGGTTTGCGGCGAGCACAGAGGAAGATTTAGGCTAAGGCCTGTTGAGATCATAGCCGGAGAGAGAAAGACGCTTGCGATCCACAAAGAATCAGGCTGCATTTTCAAGGTGGACATCGCGAAGACATATTTTTCACCAAGGCTTAGCTTTGAGAGGATGCGCATAGCAAAGCAGATAAAGGAAGGCGAGCTCATTGGTGCATGGTTTGCTGGCGTAGGCCCATTTCCAATAATTTTTGCAAAGCACTCAAAGATGAAAAAGGCAGTTGCAATAGAGTTAAACCCTCATGCGTATAACTTGATGGTTGAAAACATCAAGCTTAATAAATGCGAGGGCAAGATTGAGCCAATTCTTGGTGATGTGAAAAAAATTGTTCCAAGCCTAAGCGAGAAATTTGACAGGATTGTGATGCCAATGCCAAAAGGTTCAGAGAGCTTTCTTAATGAGGCATTTTCAGCTGCAAAGCATGGCTGTGTTGTTCATTTTTATCAATTCGCACCTTCGGAAAAGCCATTTGGGAATGCATGCGAGCAGATAAAGCTCGCAGCAAAATTGCACGGAAAGAAGGTAAGGATTTTAAAGAAAAGGATTGTGCGCTCCGTTTCTGCGTCAAAGGTCCAAGTTGTGATAGATTTTAAGATTTTCTAATCGCAATTTCTCTCAACAATTAGCTTTTTATTCTGACAAATTGTATTGAATAATATGCCAGATCCAATCGTACCTTTTACAATGGTTGGCATCATAGTAATCGTTGCTTTGGCCATAAGCACTTTTATAAGAAAGCTTGGTCAAAATGAGGTAATTGGCTTTATCCTTGCCGGTTTTCTTCTCGGGCCTTGCTGCTTAGGCCTCTTGAATCCTGAGGAGCCACTGATACAGGTATTTTCAGAGCTCGGCCTATTTGTCTTGCTTTTTTACTTAGGTATTGAGCTTTCATGGAAGGAGTTTCTCTCAGCAGGCTCAGCTGTTTTTGGTTTGGCGATAATTGACCTCTTGCTTATAATGGGCCTTGGCATAGGCGCATTGCTTGCACTTGGCTATAGCCCATTCTTTGCAATAGCAGTAGGTGCTATGCTCACAAATACTAGCACGGCAATAGTTGCAAAGTTTGTAATCGATAAAAATATCATGCACCTAAATGGTGCCAAGGTTGCTCTTTCTATAAATGTGCTTCAAGATTTTTTAGGGATAATGATATTGGTTTTGCTCACAAGCGTTTCTAAGGCGCATTCTGGTGGAATTATTGCGTTGTTAAGCACTGCATTCACAGCACTTGTCTTTGCTGTTGGTGTTTTCTATGCGGTGCATTACTTCTCACGCATAGTTGAAAGATGGGTGAAGCAGCAGGGTTTTGGGCAGATAAAGATGGCGTTATATGCTATTGGAGTTGGCATCATCGTTGCTGCTCTCGGCGATTACATTGGTCTTTCCTCAAGCCTTGGGGCTTACTTTGCTGGTTTCGCCCTTAGCGAAACCTCCTCTGGCAAGAGGATTAAAAGAGACATTGTGTTCCTAATGGACTTTTTCCTTGTTTTCTTCTTTGTAGCTTTTGGAACTACAATTTTCTATGACCCCGCTCTTAAAAAAGTTGTGCTTCCAACCTTCAATGATTTTATTTCCATCGTGCTTGTTGCAATTCTTTTGAGCTTAATAACCCTTCTTGGGCACTCATTTTCAACAAGAATTTTTGGTGCATTGTTCGGCCTTAGCGCCGAAGATGCAACGCTTTCCGCAATTCTTTTGTTCCCATTGGGCGAGTTCCTTATCGTAATTGCAACAGTTGTTGCTGGAATGCTCACAGTTGTTGAGGCAAAAACAGTAAATGCTCTTGCATTTTTGCTTATCCTCATAACATTGCTCATGTTCCAGCCAGCGTATAACCTGCAACATCTGCACCAAAAGCTTTTTTCTGCAATACCTAGGCTTCCAAAGCCAAAGGAAAAAACAGTGCTTAAGACAAACACGCCTTATACCATAAAGCTTGCAAAATCAATGGCCTTTAACCTTTTTATAGTGCTTTGCCTTGCATGGCTTACAGTGCTTCTTTACTACGACCTTCCAAGGTTTAACGTGCCAATAATTTATAGCAGGCAGATCACATCATTCCTTATCTTTGCATTCTTTGCTTCTGTCCCTTTTTTTAAAGCAGTGACGGCTTTTAGAAAAATTGTTCGCCATACAATGCATGCCCCGTTTTAGCCCAATGCTATTTTGGTGCAAATATGCCTAGCATTACCACTGCAATTAGGAAATATAGTGCAAGCGTAATCACATCTTGAACAATCGTTGCAAAAGGACCTGAACCTATCGCTGGATCAAGGCCCATGCGATCTAAAATCAGAATGATAACGATTGGAACAAATATTGCTACAAAACCAGTCAGAAACATTGAAAAGCCCAAAATTAGTGCAATGTAGTAAATATGAGACCAAAATATGCCGATGATATAAAGCAGCAAACCAAGAATGGTTGCAATGCCAAGCCCAACTTTTATCTCTCTCAAAAGATATTTTTTGAGATCTAGCTTTCTCATTGCAAGATCTCGTACGAAAAGTGTCTGCGTTTGCGTTCCGATTGCATCTGCCATATACACCATCAAGGGTATGAATGCTGCAAGCACAAAGTATTGTTTTAGCGGTGTTTCAAAGAACTGTGTTATCTGTGCTGCAATAACTCCGCCAATAAGGCCGATAATCAACCAACTGAGCCTAGCGTTTATCATTTTTGATGCAGAAGCGTTCAAGGTTTTTTCTGCAATTCCATGTATGCCAGCAGATTTGAGGAGATCTTCAATATGCTCTGTGTTTAAAATATTCATGATTGTGTGAGACCTTACCACGCCCAAAAATTTGTTATTCTTATCCACAACAGGTATTGACTTAAGATTGTATTTGATGGCAAGAAGAGCAACCTCTTCTTGGTCTATGTATGGCCTTGCTTTTATCACATAAGGATTCATTATTTCCCCTGCTTTTATGTTATCAGGGGCGCTGAATACTTCTCTTATCGGAAATAGGCCGAGAAGATGCCCTTCTTTGTCCAAGACATAAATATAGCTAAGTGTGGCAAATGCGCTTGCCTTTTCATAAAGCATTTTTCGCACATCCGCAATTGTATCATCAGGTCCAACTGTTGGTACCCTTGCAGTCATCTTTGCGCCAGCTGAATTTGCATGATATTTTTTCATTTGCATTTCTTCCATGCAAATATGTTAACTTCTTATATTTTTAATTTTATCTTTCGAAAGAACTCGAAAGATTGAATGCCTTTTGCTCAAGGCTTAAAAAGATACCGCAGCATTGATTAGTGCATAAATTTACTGGTGATTTTATGGCTTTGTATCTTCTTTTTCTCGGGCCTCCAGGCTCTGGAAAGAGCACAATGGCTAAGAAGCTTGTAGAAGAATATGGTGTAGCGCACTTTTCAACAGGCGATATAATAAGAGAAAAGATAGCGAGCGACAGGGAATTCAAGGAGATGTTTGAGGCACTTATAAAAGAAGGAAAGCTTCTAGATGATGAAACTACAAAAAAGCTTCTTATGGAAAAATTGAAAAGCACCAATATTAAAAATGGCTTCATACTCGACGGCTATCCAAGAACAACAAAGCAAATCCATGATTTAGAAAGCATTCTTAAGGAGTTGCATGTCAATTTAGACCTTGCAATTTATTTCAAGCTGCCAGAGAATGTTGCTGTTGAGCGCCTCTCAAAACGGCTTTACTGTCCAAACTGCGGCAAGGTTTACAATCTCGCAAGCGTAAAACCAAAAAAAGATGGCGTTTGCGATGAATGTGGCAAAAAGCTTGAGATAAGACCTGATGACATGCCTGATGCGATAAGGAAGCGCTTTCGTGAGTATGAAAGCAAAACAAGGCCTGTTGTTGAATACTATAAAAAGAAAGGCCTTCTGAAGGAAATTGATGTTAATGATAGCGTTGAGGCAAATTACAAAAAACTCAAAGATGCGCTGAAAATTGCAAAATCAAAGCAAAATTAGTTTAAGGCTTCAATTGGTTGCCTTATTTTTGCTTCTTTAAAACGTTCCGTTATAATTGTAAAGATGTTTGCATGCCAACTTGCCTTTATTTTTGCTTCTCAAAGATTTTCGTAAAATTCCTTCATTTTGACTGCGTCGCCTTCAATGTTCGGGCTCTCACTTATGACAACGCCTTTGCATTCGAATTCTTTTAAGGCCTTAAGAAGCTCCTTATATTTGAAGTCAGAATTTGCCAGATTGAGATGATTTCGTTCCCCATTTGCGCTGTATTCAATGCCAGAAACGTGAATGTGCATCTCATTAAGGGCTTTCTTTCCAAGCTCTTTTTCAATTTTTTCCAGGATTTCTGCAAATTCCTTATAGGAATTTAACTTTCCAGCGCTTCGCGCATGCATATGAGAAAAATCAATGCAAGGCATCACATTCTCGAGTTCTTTGCTCAGCGCAATTATCTCATCAAGCGAACCAAACTGTGAGCTTTTCCCTGTTGTCTCAGGCCTTATCCAGATATTTATGCCCTTTTTTTTAAGCATGTCCAAAACAGCAGCAATGGCTTCCTTTATTGTCTCATAAACCTTTTGTGGATTTTCCTTTTGATAGAAGCCAGCATGAAAGCACACGCTGAATGCGCCGCACTCATAAGCGCGCACTGCAGCATCCAAGAGGCGCTTAATGCTCGCCATCTTTTTCTCCTTATCTTTTGAGCTAAGATTTATAAAATACGAAGCATGGCAGCTAAGTGCGACATCCTTTTCCTTTGCAGTTTTCTTAACCTCTGGAGCCATTTCCATGCTTACATTCACATTTCTCACAAACTCAAGTTCCATTGCATCGAGGCCAAGAGCTCTAACACGTGCGATGCCGCTTAATGTATTGTATGGCTCTGTGCTTAGAGGAATCCCTGCAGTGCCAAAGCGTAGCTTATCCACAAGACCACCTCTAAACCCATAAGAAACCTTTTCTTTTTATTACCTATTTTTGCTAGCATTTTCCTCCAAAGATTTTTTATCATTGCCTTTGTTTTCTCCATTCCTCGTAAGTGCGATGAAGATTTCGCCGAAGAAACTTTCCTGCCAAATATTTATGCGCTCGTCTGATGCCAAAAAAAGAAGGCATATAAAGGTTGTTACAACCTCAAGCAATGTGCAGCCATTCACAATGTATGAAAAGAGCACAAGCCCTTGCTCATCAGCATTCTTAACAATCTTGTTATAAACTTCTTCTATCTTTCCACTCAGATCTTGCTTCAGAAGCACTGGCAAGTCTATTATAATTCTATCCCTTTTGTCCTGAAGCGCGCTCTTGCTTTTTGTTTTTTCAATCACTGCCTCAATCTCTGCAAGAAGCTCGTTCAGCGTAACACTCCTTTCTTTCATTCTTGTTATCGGCTTAAGCTCTGGAAGTTCTCCGAGCTCAGGCAGAGGTTCTTCTTGTGGTTCCTCGTAAGGAAATTTTATGGTGCGTGATTTCAGCTTTAGTAGGATTGCGCATGCAAGCATTGCATTTGCCGGAATGCGCAGATTGTTCTCCTTCATCTCTTGTATTTTCTGCAGATATTTTTGTGAAAGCTCCACGATGTCAATTGCCCAGACATCCATCCTTTCCCTTTTTACAAGGTCTATGAGTATGGTTTTCCATGTTGGCTGCTCTATTAAATTAACCAAGTCAACATTTGCTTGCCCATCATTGGCCTTGCATTCGGCTTTTTCATCAGCCATAATCCTCTAGATGTTTGCCACTATATTTAAACATTAGTACTATTCCTTTCTCAGATGGCTTTTGGCAAGGAGCAAAAATAGCTTTTGCAGTATTTTTAATCTTTCAGCAGGTCTTTTTGTATTTCTTTGGCATAGCTTTGCAATAGTATTTTAATCTTTCAGCCCTCATTTATTTTATGCTTTTAACGCTTGCATTGCTGCTCGTTTCATTGGCCTTTCTTGTAAAGGCATCAGAGGTTGTTGTGGATTCCTCTGTGCGAATTGCAAGGCTTCTTGGCATAAGCGAGCTTGTAATAGGCCTAACAATTATTGCTGTTGGTACATCGCTGCCTGAAATCATCTCCGGAATTTTGGCTGCCATTCATGGCAATGGCGACCTTGTCATCGGCAATATTATTGGAAGCAACATGAGTAATGTGACAATTGTCTTGGGTGCATCCATTATATTTGCGCCTGTCATTGTTGATAAGAAAATCGTTAAAAGAGACATTCTGATAATGCTTTTCTCCATGCTTGCAATGACTGCTGTAATTTCAAACCTTTATGTTTCTTGGATTGAAGGCATCGCTCTTTTACTTCTTTTTATCGCGTATGTTGATTTCCTATTCTTAGACCTTAAAAGCCACAAAAAGGAATATGGCCTTGTTGAATTTTTTGATCATTTTATAAAAGCAAGGTATCTCCAGAGGATTGCAGAGCATAGCGCCATCTTTATAATGGGAAAAAACCGCATTGTTCTTGACAAAGCCATTCTGAAGGAATTTTTTGTGTTTTCTTTTTCTCTCATCGTTGTTATCTTCAGCGCAAATTTTCTTGTTGAATCTGCAATTGAGATTGCAAATGCAATGCATATAAGTTCAGCATTTATAGGCGTCATGCTTGCCATAGGCACAACTATGCCAGAATTGAGCGTTTCAATCAGCGCTGCAAGGCTAAATAAAAGCAACATACTTTTAGGCAATGTTGTTGGCAGCTGCATAACAAATTCTCTTTTAGTCCTTGGCGCCGCTTCCATAGCGCAGGAACTGTTCGTTTCGCAGATTGCTCTTAAAAACACAGTTGCTGCCATTATATTCTTAGCGATTTTCTCACTACTCGTTACCTATAGAAAATCGCTGGGCAGGATCCATGGTGCAATGCTCGTGTGCCTTTACATATTATTTCTTGTTCAATTTTGGGTGTGAAAGATGCAGGCAAATTTTGTGGAAAAAATTATGTATAAAGCAACAATGGAAAGAATGAAGGAGATTGGTGCTGAAAAGATATGCAAGGAGCAAAGCGTTGAGCTTCCTCATGGCAGAAAGGGCTCTTATGATTTTGTAGCTGAAATCAAAGGCCAAAAGATAGGCTTTGAGGTGCTTTGCAGGCCAACAAAGAGGAAGCTTAAAGACAAGCTAAGATATCTGCCTTATGTAGACAAGTATGTCTTTGTGCTTCCGGCAAATGCGCTAAGCCTTTACAAGAGACCTAATGCAAAGGTCTTTGGGCTTGTTTCAAGGCCAAAATTTCTGCCAAAGGAATTTGGAAACAAAAAGCTTTATGTTTGGCTCTGCGATTTGGAGACAAAGCACATATTTGCTTGCGCAGCCTTTAGCCGCATCTTCAATGTTGAAGAGGCAAAAAGCACTGGTAAAAAATAGTCAATGATCGCTTAGCAAGCAAAGGCACAAGAAAAGCGCAGTTGCATTAATGCTTTTTTCTGTGCTTTACCATTTTTATTTCTTTCCTTTACATTAAAAGTATGCGTTTCTGCAGATTGACAAAAGAAGATAAGGCGCTTATCGAAACTGCCCTTGAAATGATAAAGAAAAATCGCATTGAAACAAAGTCAATTTCAGCATCTGTTGGCGCGGCACTCATAGCTGGCAGCGGCAAGGTTTATGCAGCAACAAATATCAAGAACTATGGCTCGGCGCCTACCTCGATTGATGCCGAGGTTGCTGCAATAGCATGCATGTTCGCAAGTGGTGAGAGAAAAATAAAAACAATTGTTGCTGTGCACATGCCTGACAGGCAAAGCGATGCATGGCACATATTTCAACCATGTGGAGCATGCAGGCACGTGATAATGCAATTTGGTAATCCATGGGTTATAATTTCCAAAACAAAAAAGGTGAGGCTTAGCGATTTGTATCCAATGCCTGTGAAACCACGCTAAGCAGTATCCTTATTCAATCGCAAATTTGTCTCTCCGAAACCTATTTTAAGTTGCCTACAAATATTTACTATGAAAGGCATGAGCCCGTAGCCTAGTGGATAAGGCAGCAGCCTTCTAAGCTGCAGATCGGGGGTTCGAATCCCTCCGGGCTCGTCTTTATGAAACCTATGCAAAAAAGTAATGCAAACAGGCTAAGGGTTGCCTTTAGGCCTAAGCAGCCACTGCGCACCATAGAAAGCTTAAGCGCTGAGGCCAAATTTCTCGAGCATTATCCTAAAAAATATTCACAAATGCACAGCATGCTTTTAAGTGTTGTTGAAAAACTTTCTAAAAAGGCTGCAAAACAAGGGCTTTCAAAAGAAGAAAGAAAAACCCTTAACGAAGCGCTTAGGAGCATGCATCTTCTGGAAAAGAAATTCCTACAGCGCTATCTTCCAAGAGTAGAAAGGGCATCTCTTCGCACAACACATGACCCAAAGTTTAGGGTTTTTCTCACAGATGCTTTTTTCAAGGAGCGCCTTTTCATTGAGGCAAAAAAGCCAGGTTCCCTTGCCTTATTAGATATAGACCGCATGAAAAGGATAAATGATGTTTATGGGCACGCTGTTGGCGATATTGTCATAGCAAGCATTGGCGAAGCTCTCCAAACTACCTTTGGCGCTGCAAAAGGCCTTGTTGGACGTCATGGTGGCGAGGAGATTCTCGTATGGGCGCCAATGGATCCTGAGAAGCTTGCAGAGCTGCTAAACAAAGCATTATTAAAGGCACAAATGTTAATTGCACAAAGAACTAAAGAAGAACATGTAGAGCTTTCAAGACCGCCTACTTTCAGCGCAGGGATTGTGCAATTTTGCGCTCCTGTGACAAGGGGAAAATTCAAGGCAGAATATGGAGCAAGTGTAAGAGCTGCGGATTCACTGATGTATTCTTCAAAACGTTCTGGTAGGAATGCATACACGCTAACTAAAGCTGGAAAATCCACAACTCATAAGTTCAGAAAATAGGGGAAATTAAGGCTTGCAAATGTCATAGATTTGAGTTATAAAATCTCATTTTGGCCTATTATTTGCTCTTACCAATCTTTTGCAATTTTTTCTTGCTTGAGCCTATTCTCCAATTTTTACAACTAAATTTTCGCTAAAAGAGTTTTCATAGATAAGGCTTTGCTTGCTAAAGGCCTTTCCATAAGACCTAAATTCGTCAAAAAAGCCTAAAGAAAATGACAATTGACGAAACAAATATAAACATTTAGGCCAGCAATTATCTATATTGGAAAGCAACCCCAGCAATGTTTCAGCCGCTGGAAATCATAAGAACCCGCAGGAGGTTCTTATCCCGGTTGCTGGAAATCATAAGAACCCGCAGGAGGTTCTTATCCCGGTTGCTGGAAATCATAAGAACCCGCAGGA
>Ga0272448_1000204_pt1 | contig 91468 bp, 71 predicted proteins | sample YNPCB0191_FD_202220 | JGI IMG/M metagenome (GOLD analysis project Ga0272448, IMG submission 202220) | Hot spring sediment microbial communities from Yellowstone National Park, WY, United States - YNP-CB-019-1 | ecosystem: Environmental > Aquatic > Thermal springs > Hot (42-90C) > Sediment... | reverse complement strand
CTGGGATGGCGAGGGCAAAATCCGGGTAATCAACCCAACCGGCTCAACCTTAAAAGCAGTGATTCATCTGCCTGCTGATTGGACTCAGGTCAAAATAATTAACCTGGGGAAAATTAACAATTATTTCGCCGGCGAAAGGGCTAACGTGCCGGCCCTGACTAATTTTGATTTAAAAGAAGGAACAACAGTTTTTGATATTGAACCTTTCTCTATTTATCAAATAGTGAAATATTAAAAAGATGAAATTTTTGAATTTCGATAAGGCTATCGAGAGCTTATGAATGGTTGAAGAAGGGTTTTTTAATGAAAACAGCAGATAGGCTCATAAAGAGAAATATTTTTTATTAGGATGCCACAATGTTAAAAAAACCTTATGTAAAAAAACTGGATCAAATTGAGGATATTACTGTCTGGATTGTTGATGGCAAATATATTCGTCAAAACATAGATGAGGAATTCACCAATTTTGGGCAGCATTATAGATTTCGGTTTATACCCAAACATGAATTCTGGATTGACCAGGAGCATGGACCCGGCGAACAGCAGTTTTTTATTGATCATCTTTTGGTGGAATACAGGCTGATGTCCGAGGGAGTCCCTTATGATAAAGCTCTGGTCAAAGCCGATGCCGTGGAAAAAAGAGAAAGAAGAAAAGCTGAATTGATCAGGCAAGTAGAATCTCTAAAGAGGAAAGGTGTTATTGAAGAAATCCATGAGAAATTGATAAAGAAATACAGCGGGCGGATTAAGGTATGGATAGTTAAAGGGGAACTGGTTAGAAGCCTCTTTTTTATTGATTTTACTGAGGGGGGACACGATAAAGTTTATCATTTTATACCAAAAAATGAAGTCTGGCTGGATGACGACTTAAGCCGCCGAGAAATGAAATTCGTTCTTCTCCATGAACTTCATGAGAGGCACTTGATGGAACTCGGGTGGCCCTATTATAAGGCTCATCGCTCAGCCAGCAAAATTGAATATCATTGCCGCCACCATCCTGATGAGCTGGAAGAAGCCCTCCTGACCGAGAAAAGGAAAAATGACTGATAAAAGGGCGAACAGGCAAAGGGTGCTGTTAACGGGCGAGGTAAGCTAAAACTGCATGGATTACCGCCGTGAAAAGAAGGAGCAGACCCAGGCGGCGATGCCAGGCGAAATTGACTTTCAGCCATTTTTTTCCGCTGCTCACCTGAAATAGAACCAGAATCAGGTTCAAAACTCCAAGGATGAGAACTATAGAAATTCCAGCGATGGTCATTTCTTTCCTCCCTTCATTCTGCAATTTTAATTTTTACCGAAGCGGGGCCAGCACTGCCGTGAAGGTTGCAGTTGGCTTCAGCTCTGATTTCTGTTTCAGTTTCAATTTTTAGCTTAATTTCCCGGGAGAAATTTTCAGCTTCGGGCCGGTGGTTGGAGGAGAATTCCCAGCGGGCAATTTCTTTTTGGTTCGCCAGAACCACCACCCTTTTGGTGTAATGAAAGGAACTGTTGCCCCGATGGAAAACATTAACCTTTATGGTTATTTCTTCTCCCGGCCGAACTGAGCTGGGAGCTTCAATGGATACTGAAGATTTGTTGGCCAATAGAGGCAATGTTAACCAGGCATTCAGGATGATAAGGCTGATAAATACCTTAAGTTTCATTCCGCCCTCCTTTTTTCTGAGGTTAAACTTAAAGCCAAGAAGAAAACTTTTTTTTAGCTCAATTTCATTATAGCTTGGACCCAGTTCCAAGCCAACAGCTATATGGCGGTCAGGAGGTCGGTGACGCTTCTGTCCAGAATTTTTGGTGATCAATCACTCTCCTGGTTGATGGCGGTGAGCCTGAGCCAAACTTGACCCTAAGAGTAAAACTAAAAATTCTCTCCGTGAGGAAGAGATTAATGTTCATAAGCACCAAAAGGATTCTAAGGTATCACTAATGTCTCTGTCCTGGCCAGGCGGCAATCTGCGAGATAGTTCAAAGTTGGTTATAAATGTCAGGCCGTCGGTCTTGGAGAAAATGCTTGCGGGCCGGGCATTCTTCTAACTGGCTGAAATCAATTTCTACCAGCAATATTTCTTCTTTTTCCCGCCTCGCCTGAGCGATGACCTGACCGTAGGGGCTGACCACCAAGGAGCCACCCTCAAATTCCACGTGGGGTTCTTTACCAACCCGGTTGGCCAGGGCGCAGAAATAACCGTTTTGAAAGGCGGCCACCTGGACTTCAGCTTCAAAAAGACCGGCTGGCCATTCTCCTTTTGCCCCGGCTTGAGGAATAACTACCAGTTCAGCCCCTTTTAAAGCCAGTGCCCGCATATATTCCGGGAAATGGCGGTCGTAGCAGATGGCCACTCCCAGACGGCCCACAGAGGTGGTAAACACGCCGGCTCCCAGGTTGCCCGGGCAGTAGTAGCTTTTTTCGTGAAAACCAGGTGCTTCCAGCACATGAACCATGCGGTTAAGCCCGGCCAGCCTTCCATCCGCCTCAATCACCGGAGAAGAATCATAGGTTTTTCCCTGGTAAATTTCCAGCAGGTTAAAAACCGTCACCAGTTTGAGCTCAGCCGCTTTCCGGGCGATGACTTCAAAAGTTGGGCCCGGTACGGGCTCGGCCCATTTTTCATACCCAGGCTCAGCAGGTTTCTGAGGCAGGAAAGGAAGGAAAGACAGTTCGGGAAAAACAATCAGCTTGGCTCCAGCAGAAGCGGCTTGCTCCATGGCTTCCAGCCCATGGCGCAGGTTCTTTTTCACCTCCGGACCGCAGCTCAGCTGGGCCAGGGCTATTTTTAGTTTTCTATCAGCCATGACTTTCTCTCCTGAATTTGTTCTCTTTATTTATTTTCCTTTGCTTAAAATTTTTGCTAATAATTTCCTTGAAGACACCAATTTTAAATGAGCTCAGCCTGTTAGCTTCCTTCTTTATTTTACCTTATCTCTGGACTTTCTTTTCATTTTTTTTAAAAAAAACAGTTGGGTTCTAATTTTATCCCGGCCTTTGAACGCTTTTAATTTGCTAAAAATTGCGGCCGGGTCCTCAAAAAATTCAGCCCTCAAAAATTTATACCACTGTCCTTTACCAAATCTTCTTAGCGATAAAGAATCGGGTTAAACACAAACTTGAACGTTCCCCAGGCCTGAGCCCGGTGGATGGGTTCAAAACCGACGAGAATAACTCTACCCTGTCCAACAGTGCAGCTTACGGCCGCGGATTTGTACTTCAGTTTGTCTCCGTTAATCAGGATGCCGCTGAGCAGCGGGTCAGAAGCCGGGAACCAGGCCAGGCTGGTTATGTTTCCTACCTGGGATAACTTTCCATCTTCTGGCTTTGTTATTTCAAAAACCGGGCTGAAGAAAGAAAATACTGCAGCTTCCTGGCCACAGCCGTAAGTTTCCGGGTGAGTGGGGTCAACCAGCACCCGCAGAATGGAACCAGGAGAATATACTCTGCTGGCTTCAGATTTGTTGCTCGTTTCACCTGTTTCCGACCGGGCCGGTCTTCGCCGCTCAATGATGTTTTTGACCGGCAGGCCAAAGCACTGAATGGCAAAATCTGTTGAATTTTCCAGAGCAAGTAAAATACCGCCGTTTCGCACAAACGAGTTCAGGGCCGCCTGACCTTCATTGCCCAGGCCTCCGGCATATTCCGGCGGCACTTCACCTTTTTTCCGGCCCTCAATGATGGTCGTGGCCTCCAGGCCGGGAATAATCAGGTGGGTGAAATTTTTCTCCAGGTTTCCGGCTATGATTTCCGCGTTATGCACCACCTTGAACTCAAACTCAAACTGCTCCAGTACCCAGCGCAACCAGCCTTCGTCCATGCTGGCCGTCCAGGGCTGGTAAACCGCCAGGCGGTAAGGTTTAAGCGGCAGTATCCTGGCCGAACTGGTTGAGGACACACTCACCAGCTTCAGACTGAGGCCGCGGGTCAGGTTTTTTAAGCTGGCCTGACTAATCTTGCTCTTTTCCAGAACAAGGCTTCCGGCCGGAAAAGAGAAGCCCGGGAGGTTTATTTCTCGGTCAAGATAACCGGCCGGCAGTTTGTTTTTAAGCAACCGGTTAGCCAGAATAGCCGAGTTTACTGAATTGCTGTCCACGAGTAGATAACGGCCCTCACCCTGGACCAATGTGCTGTCCGGCATCTTAAGAGGTGGTAAGAGCTCGATTTCTGCCTGAAGCGGGGTTTTTATCTCCACCACTCTAACGCCCATCTGCAGAGGCAACGTCCAGCTGGCTTCATCGTAGGGAAGATACTGAGCCGGGTCTTTGCCGGGTGGCAGAGGATAAGCTTTGCTTTCCAGCAGGTCTTTGATAAAGGCCCGGTAAGGCTGGGCCAGAGGAATAACAAAAGTTCCGGCCGGGAAATTTATACCATCAGCCGTGAACGGTTTCCTGGCCCGGTAAACCTCAGCGCCGTTTTTCTGGATGACTTCCACCAGCTTGAGAGCCGCCGGATAATCTTTTTGCTCTTCCGGAATGACGTAGGCAAAAGGAGGCTCTTTCTGGCCCTTTTCTACCTGGCGTTCCGCAAAGAAACAGAAGTTTTCCAGGAATCTTTCCTTCTGGCTGGCAATGGTTTTCAGGAAAGACAGAGCCACGATTTTTTCGTAATCAACGATGTCCCGCAGCCGCCACCAGCCGCCGGGCCAGGGCTCAAGGTAGGTGGACTGAACTTCATTTCCGGCTCCAGATACTCTTATATCACCGGGCTTAAGAAAGATAGGAGAAGCCAGGTTGGCGCTGGCGGCCTCAGAGAGAATGCCCAGAGCGTTGTGGCGAAGAGGTGCTGCCCGGTTGGCCGTGTTGTACCAGCCGTCAAAGATGGTGTTGGTGGCCACGCCGGTTTTTCCCTGCCGGCTGAGGCTGATGACTGCCTCTCCGGTCAGCTGGTAAAGCTCCCTTAAAAGCAGCGGGTCAAGGTTGGGGTTGATGGGGTCCTGGTAAGGCGGCAGGAACAAACGCGGACCGTTTGAGCCCATCTGGTGCACATCATAAACCAGCAGCGGAAACCATTCCTGGTAGAGGACCCGAGCCAGTAGTTGCGTTTCCTTCTGGGTCAGCATAAACCAGTCGCGGTTGTTATCATGACCGGTGTAATAATGGTAAAGCCAGGGCATAGCGCTGCCTTCATAAGGTGTGCCCAGCGTTCGGTAATACCAGTCTGTAACCAGGTCAATACCATCCGGGTTGGCCGAGGGAACCAGAAGCAGAATAACCTGTTTCAGGATGTTTTCTGTTTCCGGGGAACGGTCAGTGGCCAGCTGGTAAGCCAGTTCCATGGACATCTGGGAAGCAGCTATTTCTGTGGAATGAATGGAGCAGCTGATGTAGACAATGGCCTTGCCTTCTTTTACCAGACGCTCTTTTTCGCCCGGCTGCAGCACTCGCGGGTCGTGGAGCTTCTGATGAATCAAGCGGTACTTTTCCAGGTTCGGGAAATTTTCTTCAGCCGTAATGATGGCCATGAGCATCGGCCGCCCGAGGGTGGTCTGGCCAAGCTCCACCACTTTAACCCGGTCGGAAGCTTCATCCAGCAGACGGAAATATTCGCTGATTTGTTTCCAGTTGGCCAGCTTGAAATCCTGGCCCACCTGGAAACCCAGAAATTTTTCTGGCGGGATGATTTCAGCCTGTAAGAGAGCAGGGAAGATTAAACCGAGAGCCAGACAGGTTGAAATTAAAAAAAATAAAACTTTTGCCCGTAAATTTCTTGGCCTGGTGTTTCCGGAAAAGGAAATTAATTCCATGAACTTGCTCCTTGGTTTTTAGCTTAAGACAAATATATATACATTTTTCTGGGGTTTTAATTCAAACGAAAGTTTAGCCGCCGTAAAATATCCCTCAGAGGCCTGAGGCTCAAAGCACTCAACTCAACAATTACTCATTATTCTGCTTTTTCTGTCCCGGCTTTTTGCTTATTTCTGGCAGGATGTGGCGGCCTCTTAAACAGCTTCATTTATCAGCTCAAGTTTTTTAAAGCGGGCCAGCATCTGCAGCTCGCGGCTGAGTTCACCATAAACGGTAACGCGGTGCAGACCATGAGACCAGTTGCGCCAGAGTTTATCCAGGTGGCCGTCTACCCGAACCGCGATTTTTGTCCGGCAACCCCGGTCATCTTCCAGGCCTACCGGTGTATCCACAATCTCGCCGGTGAAGTAGAGCATTTTTTCAGTGCCCACCAGAATAGCCTGAGTGACTTTTTCTCCTTTTCTCATGCGAACCTGGGGGACAACTCCTTCTTCGCGTTCCATGACTGTTCTTAGCTTGTAGGAGTGACCGGGTTTCCCGGGCCCATCCATGTTAACCGTTCCCAGGCAGTGCGCCAGGATGATGCAGTTGCGGGCCTCATCCACAGTTGGGTCGCTGATAAAACCAGGTTTTCCGGCCAGTCCCTGAAAGATGAGGTGAGTTAAGGCTGAACGCAGGTCTGATTCACAGATGCCGCCCAGCCCCCGGCTGTTCAGCCTGGAGAACCCCAGGCAGGGGTAGGCGGGAAGCTTGATGGTTTTATCCCACATGGTGCCGTAGCAATCAACGGTCAGGGTTGTGGCCTGTTCTTCTTCAATTAACTTTTCAAAGGCCAGAGCCAGACGCGCCGCCCGGTAAACTTCTTCTCTGGTAGGTTCCACCACTCTTTCTGCTCCCTCATACCAGAGCTCAGCTTCACGCCGGGCTTCAGCCTCGCTGATTGCTGCGTACATCTTTTCCACGCGGTCGAGAGTAATTCTTTTAATTTCCGTACCAAATTTTTCCTTAACCTTTCCGGCGTATTCCTCAAACGGGGCCGTGGTCAGGTTCAATATCTTGGCTTCCCGGAGATGATGTATGGCCCGGAAGGGACGAACAGCCCGAGCCAGGTCCCGGGCCTCACTGCTCAGAAAACAATCCACCAGAGCACCGCGTTCTTCTTTCATGAGCTGTCCGTAGCTGGTCCATTCATGACCGGAGTAGGGAGCAGCAAAAATGACCGTGGGCTTTTTAAAGCTTAAGACGGTGTTGAGAAGGTCGGAGATCCAGATGGTCAGGTGTATGACTAGGATACCATCAGCTTCCTTTATTTTATCTGCTTGCTTTAGAACATCTTCGGGCTTGCTGGCCAGAAAGTTAACCACAAAATCCACGTCGGAAAATTCTTCTGGCATCTGGCGGAAATAGTTTTCGTAAGTTTTCATTTCTTCCTGGAGGTCAAGAGAAGGCTTCGGCCAGTGGGGTTTAGGCAGTCCCAGGTAGATTTTGGCTACCTTGACTTTTGACCTTCCGCCCGGGCTGACCAGACCTTTAGCCAGTGGAGAAACCCAGGCCGGAGTTTTTTCCTGGACGTTTTCGGCTGGCTTCAAGAAGGCCGGGGTTATGGCGCAGGCCGCACCCGTACCTGCGGACATTTTCAGAAAATCACGTCTTTTCAGGGTTTTCATCATTGCCTCCCGAAGTTGGGTTGGTTTGAGTTTGTCGCATGACTTAATCAGCTTAACACATTTTGGAAATCTAACTCAACAATCGCTTTTAAAACCAGCGCAGGGTCAAGTTAATCTTGCCATTTGGGCAGTTAAGTGTTTATTTTGGGGCCATATTTAGCTGTCTCCAAGAGATCAATGTTGTTAAAGTTGGTCTCGCTTATTGGTCTCAAAAGAAAAGTTTTTCTCCAGCAGCCAACCCGGATATTCTTAAGCCAACCATTTAGCTGAGCTAATTCAGATCAGGGGCTGATGCAAGAAGGATAGAAACAAAGTTTCCAGGTCGACGTGACCCTGTCTCCTGAGGGTTTCTATATTATCTTCAAGAAGGATTTGGCCTTTTCTGATAATCACCACTTCATCGCAGATTTTTTCCAACTCAGAAATAAGATGAGAGCTGAGGAAAAGAGTTTTGCCTTCCTTTTTTAGATCAAGAAAAAGATCTCGAACTAGTTTAATGGAAACCGGGTCCAAGCCGGCAAAGGGTTCATCTACGATCAGAAGCTCTGGGGTAACTATTAAGTTTTGCAAGTAGGACATTTTTTTCTGATTTCCCAGAGAATAAGTCTGAACCCGTCGTTCTAATAGCTCCGAGTCAAATCCAACTTTGGCGCTTTTTTCTTCTATTAAAGAGGCAAGCCTCTGGCCGTTGATTCCAAAAAGTTTGGCGGTGAAGTGGAGAATTTCCTTGCCTTTCAGCCAGGAGAAGAAAAGTGGACGGTCGGGAATGTAGCCGAGTTTTGAACAATTTATTTCAACTTGCCCAGAATCCGGCTTTAAAAAACCAAGAAGAATCTTAATCGTGGTAGTTTTGCCCGCTCCGTTTTCTCCCAGAAAAGCAGTAATGGTCCCTTTTTTGACAGAAAAGCTTACTTGCCGGAGAGCCCTTATTTTGCCAAAATTTTTATTTAGATTAACTGACCTGATAAGCAGGTTGTTCATTGTTTTTTCAACTCCAGATTTTTTATTCTCCGCCATTGTCGGAATAAAAAGAAACCGGTAGCCATAACCAGGACAAAGAGGTAAGGGAAAAATTTTCTGGCTATCAGCACATTGGGCAGGGCCAGAGTAAAGATGATAAATTTTATTTTATAGAGCAGATTGGGAAAATGGCCTTTTTCTAAATAGTCTAAAAACCCAATCTTTTTCTGCAGAGAAAAGAAGAGGGACAATATGGCCATTATCTGGGCCATGATAATGATTAGAACATTTGAACCGCCCCGAAAATAAAAGCTCAGCCAGCTGCCAAGCGTGACATAATAAATCCCAACCACCAATCCGGCTAGAAATTGAAGCAGATAAATCCAGCTAAAATTTCCTTTGAGCAAGCCAGCCATGACCAGCATAGAGAAAATTGCAGCAGAAGGCAAAAGAGCAAGAATCGTCAGGGCCAGGATTTTCTGCAGTAAATAAGCACGGTATTCTCCCTGGAGAAACATAATGTTTTCCAGAACACCACTTTCAATTTCATCTTTCATCATATCGCCGGAAAGAAATAAAAATGTGTAGGGAAAAAGAAACAGGAAAAAATTGATGGCCATGGCTAAAGAGTCAGCCAGCAGAACATAAAAAACGACTAGCCCCGGCACCAGGCTTAAGAAACATAAACCTGTGGAGCGGAAAACTTTTTTTTGGATTAAAAGAAAGTTAACTTTGAAGCGAGTCTTAGCAAACATTGTTTAGCTCTATCCATTCTAGTTTGAAAATCGAGCAGGTAATCGTCAATATAGGCCAACTGATGGTTCTGGAGTATGACCCAAAATGGCTCAAGTTTAACTTTAAACTGGCGAAAAAGATTTCTGTTTCTGTCTTGGATAATTGGATAATTAAAGGAATATTTGGAGGCAAAGGCCAGAAGTTCATCTGTTTCCTCGGCTGATATCCCAATTAATATCACAGGCAGACTGAATTTTTCAATGAATTCTTTCATTTCCAAGAGCTCATCCCAGCAAACATGACAGACCGAGGAAAAGAAGACCAGAATAGCCGGCTGAGATGAATTATTTATAATCTCCTCAAGGGAGGAATAAATTTTGATTGGTGGTTTGGGGCTTGATGGAGCCATAACCTGTCCGTCAGGAGAAACTGGTGTGGCCCACAGGCTGATTTGAAAGTAAATAATCATAGTGATGGCTAAATTGATTACCGGCTTTATCAAAACCTGCGCTTTCATGTTCCCTCCAGTTGAAAGGCATGAAGTTTATCCTCGCTGTCAATTCCGTAGAGAAACTTACCGTTCACTGTAAGAAGCCTAAGAGCGAGGGGCAATTTAATGATTGCTGTAATTTGCCCTTTCTCATTAAGTTTTATAATTTCTTTTCCTGGCCGGAGGTCTCCATCTTGATCATAATCTGGAGCAATAAGATAAAAATTTTCCTTATCTCTGGCAAAACTCCAGCAAACACAGGTAATTTTTTGTCTGCCACTTTTAAGGGGCAAGTCAACTGATTTGGAAGGGTAACGGAAATCAAGCATAATTTTTTCTATTATCTGACCGTTCCCATCCATTTTAATAATATAGTTATTTTGGTATTTCCAGATAAGATAACAATAGCCTGAGGGGTCTTTTTTTAGAATAATTTCATTCAATAGCGTATAAACGATATGGTCCGAAGCAGGGCAAGTATCAAGAGCCTTCCACTGTAATTTACCGTTGGAATTGAAACAATAAACCAACTTTTCAGAACTAAACCGGGGCGAAGGTCTATTGGTAACTAATATTTTTTCTTTATTTAATACTGCTACCTGAACCGGAGTAAAGTTAGTCTTAAATCCACCCAGATATTTTCCATATTTATCAAATATTTTTATCATGTTATTAAAAGAATCACTCACATAAATCTGGTCTTCGTAAAAGTCTAAACCAATTGGTGTATCGAATTCCTCTGGTCCGCTGCCTTTCCTGCCTATGGAGCGTTTCAGCTGTCCGTCAGAACCATAAATACGTATTTTATTTTCTCCAGATTCAACAATGTAAAGTTCTTCCTGGGCAAAAAGCATAGTGGAAGGTCTGTAGAAAAAAAGGTTATCTGATGAGTTACCCCAGTTAATTTCTTTTACTCTGAGTATAATTGGTTCATCTGCCTTTAGATTGATGATGCTGGCCAGCAAAATTAAAATTATTGTCCTGGCGGCTACTGTTATGTTGCTCATAAATAGCTCCTTTCGTCCAAGAGTTTAAAACGTAGGAGTTCCGACCCAGATAAAGGTCGGAACTCCCTTCGATTCTAAATTAGAACATTAAGCATCTGGCCAGAGCCACATCGCAGACGGTTAGAGCCAGAGTTGTTCTGACTACACCCAGGTCCGATTCAAGAGCTCTGGTTCGGCATCTTGCCCAATCATCCCAGCAGATATCAGCTTTGGTCGCGGCCTTCGATGAAGTGGGAATAAGCAGGAAAATTGAAAGAATAAAAAGTACCGAAAGTGTTAAGGCTAATGCCTTTTTCATGTTAACCTCCTTTCGCTCTGAAGATGAGCAAATAACGTGCCGAAAAAGCGAGCCACAGCCTGAACTCCGAAAAAGAAGTTTTAACATCAACAATAATGACGAAAATAAATATATAGAAATCTCATCTCCCTAGAAAGAATAAAATAAGGCTGTTGACCCCGAAAAAAATTGCTCTTAAACAATCATACTTTTAGGTGCGGGTTAGAACTCTGGCTAATATAACTGTCAAAAGGTGTTTACAATAGAAGGGCCGGCCGACAATAAAAGTTTACTTTTGCTAAACGGTCCTGCTCAGTTAAAACATAGCTAAGAGCAGAAAGAATCGGTAATTAACAAGAAGCCTCGTTCATCACGGGCAATTATAGCGGTAAATTTTTTGGACTAAAGAACCTTTTAAATTTTGAAGACCTTTTTTTCCCCTCCTCTTTTCCTACTGACAGCTTAGTCTAATATCTAATGGCCAAAAAAGAGTAAAAAAGGTCTAAATCAAAAACTTGCCGTTTTTGGCGATGTACTTGCCGTTGGCGATAATGGTCACCTTATCCACCAGGGCATCGTAATGGTGCTTGCTCTTGTTCTTTCCGATTCCGTAAGAATCTCCGATAGCGAAGTGGACTGTGCCAAAGGCTTTTTCCGCTTCCAGCATGTTGGGGCAAATGCGGGCGCCGGGGTTGGTACCGATGCCAAACTCACCGATGATAAAGCCAGTTTCATCTTTACCGATGTTCTTGACGATTTCTTCTATTCCTTTACCCTTCCAGCGCACCAGCCGTCCTTCTTTGAATTCCATCTCGCCGTGTCCGAGTTTATCGTCAATCAGGCTGATGACGATTTTTCCGGTAAAGGTTTCTTCTACCGGGCAGGTGTAGCATTCGCCAGCCGGCAGGTTGCCATGTTTTCCTTTCTTGCTGATGTCACCGTTGTCGTTGTGCCATTCCCGTCCCTTGACACTGAAAGAGATGTTGGTACCCGCTTGGTTTTCAATGATCACCCGGTCGGCATCCTTCATGGCCCTGATGACTTTTTTGGTGAATTCGTTCATTCTGGCAAAATCAATGTTCACCAGCCGTTCCATCATATCCACGGTGATGCCTGGCATCATGCAGATGCGGCTGTATTTCATGCCCTGGCTGACCATGAAGCCGCGGAAAGGCTTTTCTTCAATGCGGGCTTCAAGCAGGTAAGCGATGGCCGAAGCTTTTTCGCTTATCAGTTTGAAAAGCTTGGTGGGAGCAGTAATCGGTCGCAGAGTTTCGGTCATCAAGTAGGTGGTGGTTTCGGCGCCGGCTTTTTTGGCGTAAAAAGCTAGGGCTTCGGCAATGTCCATTTTCTGCTTGTCAGTTACCAGCAAAAATTGTTCACCCGGCTTTAATTTTAAAGATTGAAAGATAGCTTTTTCTGCGGCTTTATAAAGCTTGTTAACTGGCATTTTTCCTCTCCTTTACTGGTTTAATTTTTTATTTCTTTTCCCGGCGGGCTTCCCAGTAGACAAAACCCATGAGTAACAGGAAAGCCACCAGGCTGATGATTTCGCCATAACGGGTGTACCAGGCCGCAGGCGCCCCGTCTACCCATTTGCCGTTTTCCAGCACCATGCTGACGCCCAGGCTGACGTAGTGGTCCAGGTTGGCCAGCTTGAGCACAGCCAGGACAATGCCCATCAGGGCACCACCCGCAATAAAGCCGGAAGAAATGAGCATTCCTTTGTTGTGTCTTTTTTCGGCCAGTTCTTTATCCGGGCTGGATTTTTTAATGAGGTGGGACAAGAACCCTCCGACCAGCAGGGGAGTGGTCAGGTGAAGCGGCAGGTACATACCAAGAGCAAAGGGCAGCGGTGGAATCTTGGCCAGTTCAGCCACAATGGCAATAGAGGCCCCCACTCCATAAAGCAGCCAGGTGACTGGCTCTCTGGACATCAAGGACTTGATCACCGCGGCCATTAAATTGGCCTGGGGCGCGGCCAGCGCTCCGCTCTGGAAAGAGAAAGCTTTATCCAGGATGAAAATAGCCACGCCCACCGTCAGGGCAGAGATGAAAATTCCGGTAAATTTAAATCTTTCCTGATTTCTTGGCGTAGCTCCAATCCAGTAACCAATTTTCAGGTCGGTGATAAAGCTACCGGAAACAGAAAGAGCAGTGCAGACCACGGCTCCAATCAGAAGAGCCACGGCCATGCCTTCATTTCCAGAAAGACCGGCTCCAATCAGAATGACGCTGGAGAGAATGATGGTAATCAGCGTCATGCCCGAGACCGGGTTAGTGCCCACGATGGCAATGGCGTTGGCCGCCACCGTGGTGAAGAGGAAAGAAAGCAGGAAGCAGATGACCACGCCAATCAGGGCGAATTTCAGGTTGGAAATCCAGAGAAAGTAGAAGAACAGAGCCAGGGCGGTCAGCAGAATGCCGGCAATGATGGTGGACATCTTCAGGTCCCGGTCGGTGCGCACCGTTTCGTGAGCCGCGCCAGCCTGTTTTCCCCGGAAAATTTCTTTGAAGCCCAGGGAGAAAGATTTGACCATGATGGGCATGGATTTGATGATGCCGATTATTCCGGCCATGAAGATGGCGCCGATGCCGATGTTACGCACATAGGTTGTAAAAATCTGGACTTCGTTCATCTGGGCGATGGGTATCTTGCCCGGGTAGATGGCTTCGGGGAAGTGCTGACCCAGAAACCAGATAACAGGAATAAAGCCAAAGTGGGATAGAAGGCCGCCGGCTACGATGATGGCGTTGTAGCGAAGGCCGATGACATAGCCAAGCCCGAGGAAGGCGGACAGAGCGTCAATCTTCAGAACCATGCGGCTTTTTTCGGCCAGCCGGTCCATAAAGGGCAGAAAGCGAAAGGTGATGACTTCGTTCCATAGCCTGACGCCAATGGCCAGGAATTCATAGATGCCGGCGACCACCACGCCGAGGATTAGAGGTTTGGCCTGAGCTCCGCCACCTTCTCCCGAAACCAGGATTTCTGTGGTGGCCGTGGCTTCAGGAAAAGGCAAGCGACCGTGCTGTTCCACGCAGAAGTAACGGCGTAAAGGAATGAGGAACAGGATGCCCAGGCACCCGCCCAGGAAGGTGGACAGGAAAATCTTAAAGACGTCTATCGGCAAACCAATGATGAACAGGGCCGGAATAGTAAAAATGGCTCCGGCAACCAGAGCCCCAGAAGCTGCCCCGATGGATTGAATGATGACGTTTTCCAGGATGGTGTTTTTACGACGGTAGGCATAGCCAATGCCCACGGCCAGGATGGCAATCGGGATAGCTGCTTCCGGGACGGTGCCCACCTTCAGGCCAAGGTAAGCCATGGAAAAGGTAAAGAATAAAGCCATGAACAGGCCCCAGAGCACTGAACGGGGAGTTACTTCCGGAAGGTTTTGTTCTGGCGGAACCAGGGGAACGTATTTTTCACCTGGAGCCAGTTCCCGGTAAGCCTCAGGCGGCAGAGATTTTTTAGAAGTCTCCATAAGCCCTCCCTTCAATTTTATAAATTCTAAATTTTTAAATTTATAACCAGGAGGTTATTCGCTCATCCGGCCCAGAACATCTTCAGTAATTTTGTTGTAGAGGTCAACGTTAATTTTAACTTTTTTCTCTGCCCGCACCTTTTGCAGGTAGCTGTAAAGGAACATTTCCTGGGCCTGGCTCAAAGCCTGGGCCATTTCATCATTTTTAACTTTTTCAAAATCTTCTTTGGAGACTTCCTTGCGGTCAAGCACTCTGATAATGGCATAGCCGTTGCCGATATCCACCGGTTCGCTAATCTGATTTACCGGCAGGCTAAAAATTAGCTGGTCCACCTTTTCTGTGTCTTCAATCAGGCTCAGGTATTGGCCGCGCTTGTGGGTTTCCACGCTTTTGTATTCTAAATTGTTGGCTTTAGCCAGTTCTTCCAGGCTTTTCACCTGGCCGGTTTTAAGAGCCAGCAATTTTTCCCGGGCCAGCTGTTTTTTCTTTTCTTTGAGCAAATCTTCGCGCACCTCATTTTTGACTTCTTCGTAGCTGGCCGGATGTTCTGGGGCTATTCTGGTTAGCTGAGCCAGAGCCACCCCTTCGTAGGTAAAAATGGGAGAAGTAATTTCTTTTTCTTTTTTCAGCTCAAACAGAGCCTGGCTGATGGAACCTGATGAATCCACCTGCGGGATGGGGTCACCGTTTTTGAGTAACCCGGTATCTTCAACCTTAAGGCCTTCTCTTTTAGCCGCTTCTTCCAGGTTCCTTGTTTTGGCCACTATTTTAGCCAGTTTTTCTATTCTTTCTGAGGCTTTATTACGAGCCTTGTTTTCTTTGAGGCTCACCTGAATCATGGCCTTAACTTCAGCAAGGGACCTGGTAATTTCCGGCATCTTCTCTGTGACCTTCAGGATGACGGCCGCGCTTCCGGTGTCTACAACCTCGGACACCTGGTTAGCTTCCAGTTTATTAATTTCTTTGATCTCCTCGGCGGAAAGGCTCTGCCAGTCGTAATAACCCCAGTCTCCACCGTTTTTAGCTTTGTCGTCTTTGGAGTAGGTGCTGGCCAGATGGGCGAAATCTTCGCCTGAAGCCAGCCTGGATTTCAGGCTTCTGGCCTGTTCCAGCACCTGGTTCTTGTCCTGGGCGGTGTAGGGCAGGTAGAGACGGCTCACCCTTATCTTGGCTGGCTCTTTAAACTGGTTAATGTTTTCCTTGTAATATTTTTCAATTTCCGCGTCGGAGACGGTGACTTCTTTTTTCAGGTCTTCGGTTTTCAGAAAAACGTATTTACCCTGTCTTTTTTCAGGAACTTTGTAACGGTCTTTGTTTTTCTCAAAAAATTCACGTATTTCGCTTTCCGCGGGTTGGTAGCTAAACGGCACTTTATCCAGGGTGGCGACCACGTATTCAATTTTGGCGGTTTCGTTCTGCTTCTTGTAGTTCTGCCAGACCTCTTCTTCAGAAACAGTAATGCCCGCCGTTAAAAGTTGAGTTATTTTATTAAGAACAATTTCTTCTCTCAAGCTTTCTTCAAATTTCTCCAGGGGGATGTGGTTCCAGTCCAGGATTTGCTTGTACTCGTTAAAGCCCACAAATTTACCATCTCTCTGAAAAGCCGGGAAGGAAATAATTTTTTCTCTTAGCTCAGCATCCGTGGCTTTCAGGCCCATCTCCCGGGCAACCTGGAGTAAGAGGCTTTGCTGGATGAGCTGTTCCAGCAGCTGCTGGGGCAAATTAAGCTGGCGCAACAAGTTGGCGTTCAGGTCCGGGTACTGTTTTTTCATGTTTTCTATTCTCTGCCGCAAAATCTGGTAGTATTCGTTAGCGGAAATGCTTTTATTTCCCACCTGCACGATGGTATTGGTCCGGTTGGCTTCCCCCAGTCGCCCGGCGCCGCCCCAGACAGCAAAGATGGCAATAATGAAGGTGGCTATGACTATCCACAAAATGGGGGTAAGTGATTTGACGTTTTTGCGCATACTCTTAAGCATGGTTCATTTCTCCTGTTTCTCTTGTTCCCGGTCAAAATAAGGTTTTAACCGGTGGTAAGTGGTGGTCAGATCCTCACAGAATACCCGGGTTTCGCCGATGATGGGCATGAAATTAGCATCACCCGTCCAGCGGGGCACCACGTGAATATGAAAGTGACCGGCTACGCCAGCTCCGGCGCTGTGGCCGAGGTTCAGGCCCACGTTAAAGCCGTGGGGTTTGTAACATTTTTTTAAAATTCGTAATACGAGCTGCACCAGAGAAGTGGCTTCGGCCACCACCGGTTCAGGTGCTTTTTCAAAGTCAGCCAGGTGCCGGTAGGGAGCAATCATCAGGTGACCGGTGGTATAGGGAAAACGGTTGAGAATGATAAAGTTATGTTTCCCGCGGTACAGGATAAGCGACTCCGCTTCGTTTTGTTGTTTTACCGCCTCACAGAAAACACACTTTTTCATCTTCAGAGCCTTCTGCACATAGGTCTGGCGCCAGGGAGCAGCAATGTACTTCATTTTTGTTCGTTCAGCATTTCCTTGAGGAGTTTGGAAGGCTTGAAATACAGGACCTTTTTGGGCGGAACCTTAACCAGCTCGCCAGTTCTGGGGTTGCGGCCCGAACGAGGAGCTCTTTGCCGGAAGCGGAAACTACCGAATCCCCTGATTTCCACTTCTTCACCTTTCAAAATGGCCTCTTTGATAGCTTCAAAGAAGAGATTGATACCGGCTTCCGCTTCCTGTTTGGAGATGTTTAATTCCCTGGAAATGATGTTAACCAGGTCGGCTTTAATCATTCTTTACCCTCCTTTTTGCTGTTATCTTTGGTAGACAGGTTTTTAAGCTGTTCCCGTAATAAATCGCCCAGGGTTAATCTATCGCTGTGTCCTTCCATGTATTTCTGGAATTCTTTTTTCTGTAAATCCATCTGAGCCTGACGGAAGCTCAGAGAAATCTTGCGGTTCTGGGGGTTGAGTTTGATAATCTTGGCTAGTCTTTCTTCCCCGATTTTAAAAACTTCGGCTGGATTTTCTATTTTGTTTTCATCTAGCTCGGAATTGAAGACCACGCCTTCAATACCCGGCATGATTTCCACAAAGACCCCAAAATCTGCGATTCTGACTATCTTGACCTTGAGAATGTCTCCAACTTTCTGTCTGGAGAAGAAATCTTCCCAGATATCGCCCTGCAACTGCTTGATGCCCAGAGAAAGTTTCTGTTTTTCCAGGTCCACGTTCAGCAAAACCACCTCAACTTCTTCTCCGACTTTCAGTTTTTCTGAGGGATGTTTGATTTTTTCCCAGCTGATGTCGGAAATATGGACCAGTCCTTCAATGTCCTTGTCCACCTGGACAAAAGCGCCAAAATCTGTCAGGCTGGTTACTTTTCCTTTCAGCCTGGCTCCGGGGTTGTATTTCTGGGCAAAAAGCTCCAGAGGATGGGGAGTGGCCTGTTTCAGACCGAGGGAGATACGGCGGTTGGCGGCGTTGACTTCCAGCACCTGCACCGTTACTTCCTGACCGATGGACAGCACTTTTTTCGGGTGAACCATTTTCTTGGACCAGGTCAGGTCAGAAACATGGATGAGTCCTTCCACTCCCTTTTCCAGTTCCACAAAAGCGCCAAAGTCCGTCAGGCTGACCACCTTGCCGGTAACTTTGGTACCGGGCTGGTATTTCTGCTCCACGCTCAGCCAGGGGTCAGGGGTTAGCTGTTTGTAGCCAAGAGAAATTCTCTCCTCATTTTCGTTGAAATCCAGGACCACCACTTCCACTTCCTGACCCACTTGGAAAAGTTCTGAGGGGTGGTTGATTTTACCCCAGCTCATGTCCGTGATGTGCAGCAGGCCTTCTACTCCGCCCAGGTCAATGAAGGCCCCGAAGTTAGTCAAGGATTTGACGACTCCTTTGACCTTTTCACCCTTAACCAGGCGGCTGAAAACCCGGCGCTTCCTTTTTTCCCGCTCATCCTGGAGCAGCAATTTTCTGGAGAGAACTACATCTTCTTCTTTACGGTTAAATTTCATTACTTTGAATTTCATGGTTTGACCGACCAGAGCCTCGGGGTCTTTAAGGGGCTTGAGGTCGGCGTGAGCTTCGGGCAGAAAGGCCTCCAGGCCCACATCCACCGTAAAACCGTTCTTGACTCTGGCGGTTATGGTTCCGGTGACCCAGTTGTTGGCATGATAAGACCTTTCCAGAAAGTCAAGAGCCCGGAGAACGTCGGCTTTCCTTTTGGAGAGAAGGAAATAACCGTCCTGTGGCCTGGATTTTTCCAGAATAGCTTCTATCTCCGCTCCTACTTTTATTTCCTCAAATTCTTTCGGCTGGCGAAAATCTTCTTTGGGAATGGCCCCTTCGGTTTTGTGTCCGATGTCCAGCAGCAGATGAGTCGGAGTTTTTTTCACCACCCGACCTTTAATCAGGGAACCGGCTGTCAGCTCCTGTTCTGACAGATGGTACTGATCAAGAAGACGTTCGTAGTCTTCTGGAGTAAGTTGTTCATCAGTTTTTGGGTTCTTTTTGGCTTCAGTCATGGGTCACCTTCTCCTGTTTTGAATTCTTTTGGAAGCTATTTTTAATAGCTGTCACAGTTTTTTTGATAACATCAGGCGGGGTGGAAGCCCCTCCTGATAGTCCGATTCGAGAAATACCCTGGAGCATTTCCGGTTTTATTTCTTCAGGCGATTCTATCAAGTAGGTGCGGGGCCGGAGTCGCCGGGAAATTTCGTACAGCTTGTTGGTGTTGGAACTGTTGCGGCCGCCGACGATAATCATGGCTTCCACCTGAGCGGCCAGCTCGGCGGTTGATTCCTGGCGAATGCGGGTGGACTGACAGATGGTGTTATAAACGGTCAGCTCCGAAGTTTTTTCCAGAAGTATGGAGACAATCCGGCTGAAAAGTTTGACGTCTTGAGTGCTCTGGGCCAGCACCGTCCTTTTTTTCTTGAAAGGCAGAGCCAGGGCTTCCTGCTCGTTTTCTACCACCAGGGCTTTGTGGCGGCTGTAACCAACCAGGCCCTGGATTTCTGGGTGGTTTCTGTTGCCGACAATGATGAGCTGGCCAGCCTGACGGCTTAGCTTTTCCACGGTTTGCTGGATTTTCTTGACTATCGGACAGGTGGCGTCAACTATTTTAATTCGCTTTTTTCTAAGCTTTTGGTACACGGCCGGTGAAACACCGTGGCTGCGAATGATGACCGTATCCCCTGGTTTGAGCTGGGTGAGAGAAGTGGCAACCTTGATGCCTCTGGCCTCCAGTTTTCGGGTTACTTCCGGATTGTGAATGAGTTCTCCCCACATGTAGGTATGGTCTGATTTTTTGCTTTCCGTGGCCAGAGCAAGCTGCAAGGCTCTTTTCACTCCATAACAAAATCCACTGTTTTTGGCGACGATGATTTCCATTAAAAATAAGCGCCTCAGGAATAGGCTATCTATACTATAGAAGTCAGTTTCCTTTGTCAACCCTAAGTGTTGAAAATATCTTTACTTAGGGCTCAGGAAACCGTTTGTTTTTCTTCTTCCAGAATCTTCCTGATTTCTTCTTCTTTGGGCAGCTCATCCAGGCTGTTCAGACCAAAATATTGCAGGAATTTTTCCGTGGTGCGATAGACCAGAGGATTGCCCGGTGCTTTCTTGCGACCGACGATTTTAATCAGCTTTTTCTGAAGCAGAGTTTTAACTGAATAGGTAGAATCAACGCCGCGGATGGCGGCGATTTCGGCCTGGGTGATGGGCTGGTGGTAGGCGATGATGCTGAGTGTTTCCAGGGCGGCAGAAGAAAGCTTGGTTTTCTTCTCTACCTGCAAGAAACGGCGAACCCACTGGTCGTGCTCTGGTTTGGTGGTAAAAAGGTAGCCCCCGGCGCTCTGAATAATCTGGATGCCGCGGTCAGCGGCCGCATAATCCTGTTTCAGAGCTTCCAGGGCCGCATTTATCTCTTCTTCCGGAACTTCTCCCAGGACCTCTTTAATTTTGTCCATGGTGAGGGGGTCCTGCGACATAAAAATTAAAACTTCCAGTATTGCTTTCAGTTGTTCATTCATGGCTGTGTCCGTGTGGCAGATGATGAGGCCGGTCTTTTCTCAGCCAGACTCGGATGGTCTGGAAGAGTTGCTCCTGCAGAGCTATAACGACATGATTTTTGACCAGCTCAAGAAGGCAGAAGAAGGAGACCAGAGCTTCTTCTATGGTTTCCTGGCTGGAAAAGTACTCGAGAAAATCCATCTGTCCGTTCTTTTCCAGGTAATCAACGATTTCTTTTATTTTTTCTTCTACCGAAACATCTTTACCTTTTATCACCCGGAAGTTTTCTCGTTCTTTCCTTTTCATAATGAGGAAGAAGGTTTCCGCCAGGTCAAAAAGGCTGACTTCCAGCAGGTCCAGTTCATCCGGTTTGGCCACAGGCGGAAGAAAAGTTCTCTTCCAGCGCAACAACTGGTCTTCTTCCTTTTCCCGCAGCATGGAGCAGGCAATTTTCACTTTCTGGTATTCCAGGAGCTGGTCCACCAGAATCCGGCGCGGGTCTTCATCCTCAGAAACTTCCTGTTCCCGGGGCAAAAGCATCTGGGATTTGATGTAGATGAGCAGGGCGGCAATAAACAGGAATTCAGCTTCGCGGTCCAGGTTAATCTGGTCCTTGCGCTCCAGGTATTCAAGGTAGTCCCTGGTAATTACGGCAATCGGTATGTCGTGAATGTCAATTTTCTTCTTCCGGATGAGGTAGAGAAGTAGGTCTAAAGGTCCTTCAAATATCTCCAGCTTTACCTGGTAGCCCTGCTCAGAAGGAGAAGAGAGCTGAAGCGCAGCCGTTCCTTCCTGTGCTTCCTGAATTTCTTGCACTTCCTGGACATCCGGGGCTACAGGCGTTTCTGGTTCCATCACTTCTTTCCTGTTTTAAGATTTCCCAGGGGGAAAACCAGACCCATGGCTTCCCGCACTTCTTCCATGGTCCGGCTGGCCACTTCGCGGGCTTTCCGGTTGCCTTCTTCAAAAATTTGCCAGACGAGGTCCGGGTGTTTTTCATAGTAGGTTCTTTTTTCTCGGAACGAGGCAAATTCTTTCACCAGAGCTTCTATGACCACTTTTTTGCATTCCAGGCAACCGATGGACGCTGTCCGGCAGCCTTGCGCCAGCTCTTCCCTTTTGGCTTCGGGCACAAAAGCCCGGTGCAGGGTAAAGACCGGGCAGTCGTCCGGTTCACCGGGGTCGGTCCGGCGTTTTCTCCGGGTATCGGTAACCATTGGTGATATTTTTTTCTTTATGGTTTCTGGCGTATCTTTGAGGTAGATGGCGTTGCCGTAAGATTTGCTCATCTTGCGGCCGTCGGTGCCGGCCAGCTTGGGAACTTCAGTCAGCAGCATCTGGGGTTCAGGGAAAACCTGGCCGTAGAAACGGTTAAACCTGCGCACTATCTCTCGGGCTAACTCAATGTGAAAGGCCTGGTCTTCACCGACCGGGACTACTTCAGCTTTGTAAATAATTATGTCTGCCGTTTGCAGCAGAGGGTAGCCGAGGAAACCGTAGGTGTTGAGCTCTTTATCCTGGATTTCCTGCTGCTGTTCCTTGAAAGTGGGCACTCTTTCCAGCCAGGGCAGAGGAGTAATCATGGACAGCAGCAGGTGCAGTTCAGCGTGTTCCTTTACTTCAGATTGAATGAACAGGACAGATTTTTCCGGGTCCAGTCCAGCAGCCAGCCAGTCCAGAGCCACTTCAAAAGTGTATTCTTTGATAACTTGCGGGTTGGCGTACTCTGAGCTCAGAGCGTGCCAGGGCACGATGGTAAAGTAGCACTGATGAGTATCCTGAAGTCTGACCCAGCCCCGCAGAGCCCCCACATAATTACCCAGATGCAGCGGTCCGGTTGGCCGCATACCGCTGAGAACGACTTTTTTCTTTTTCTGACTCATAGCCTCTTTCTCAATAGAAGATTATTCCGAGAATCAGAAGTTGTAAAGGCCTGATAATCAGGTCCAGAAACCCTACGGAAATGAGTATAAGCACAATGATAAAACCATATGGTTGAAGTCGGGCATAGCGGTCAGCCAGACGGTCAGGCAAAAGTCCTTCCAGCACGCCTGAACCATCCAGCGGATAGATGGGTATCAGGTTAAAAACCACCAGGTAGGTGTTGATGAGCACCATGTAGAAAAGGATGATAACCAGCCCCTGTAAGGGTTGAAGTCCTGAGGGCAGGGACCCCCGGGAAGTCAGAAAGTCCAGCAGAGCAGCGTTGGTCACCGGGCTGATGATTTTTAACAGCAGGATGAGCAGCAGCGAAGCAACGGCCGCGGCCACGTTAGCGGCTGGCCCGGCCAGGGAAATCCAGAAGCCGTCTTTCCTGGGATTCTTCAGAAAATTAGGGTTAACCGGGACTGGTTTGGCCCAGCCAAACACCGGGGCTTTAAAAAGTGCCAGGAGCAGCGGCAGGATTATCGTGCCAAACAGGTCAATGTGGGCCAGGGGGTTGAGCGTCACCCGGCCCGCAGCCATGGCCGTGGGGTCACCAAGCCGGTAGGCCGCCCAGCCGTGGGCGGCTTCATGGATGGTTATGCTAAACAGCAAAATAAATAAACTGATGATAGTTGTAATCATTTTTTCCTGCAGTCAATTTTTTATACCATAAGATATGGGTCTAAGTCTATTGTCTCAAGTTTAATTCTGAAAATAAAAAGGACACAGGAAAAATTTCCTGTGTCCTTCTTCTGGTCTGTCTGCTTTAAACGATGCTCAGCTGTTCAGGATTTTTTCCACTTCTTCTTTATCAATGTCCTGAATGTATTTGATGCCGCTGATTCTGGCGGCCTCCTGAGTTAAGGAAGCGATGTCATCTCTCGTTATGTAGCTTAGGGTGAATTTTCTGGCGCCGGCCATCAGCTGACGCAGCCCCTGATTTAGGCGTTTGAAGTAAGTGTAAACACCAAGGGCCCCCGGAGGCAGCTCGTTGAATTTTTCGCCAAACCTTCTCTTAAGTTCAGGAGCAGTGATGAAAATCTCTTCTACGCTGTTGCCGAACCTTTCTACGTAAACCGGTATCTGACCGTCCTTGATGCGGCTGCCTATGGTTTTTCCGACCATGGCTGAAGCCAGGGGGGCTCTGGCCATACCCACGGCCTTAACGTAAGGTGCGCCCAGAGCGATGGCCTTGAAAATCTGGTCCTCAAAGGTAATACCGCCAGCAAAAACTATATCCGGCACGTATTCGCCTTTCTTGGCCAGGTGGTCAGCATATTTGTAGGTCAGGGACCAGATTTCAACTCCTGGGATACCCCATTCGTTCATCATTCTCCAGGGGCTCATACCGGTTCCACCGCCCGCTCCGTCTACGGTCAGCACATCAATCCGGGCTTTGGAAGCATACTTCACTGCCCGGGCCAGGTCTGCCGGTCGGTAGGCGCCGGTTTTCAGGAAAATGTACTTGGCTCCGGCTTTTCTGAGTTCTTCTACGCGTTTCATAAAGCTTTCTTCTTCCACCATACCCAGGCGGCTGTGGCGTTCAAACTCTTTGAAACTGCCTTTTTCAAAGGCCTGAATAACAGCCGGGTCCTCCGGGTCCGGAAGCACAATGTAGCCCCTTCTTTTGAGTTCCTGGGCTTTTTTCAGGGATTTTATCTTGACTTCTCCACCTATGTCCTTCGCGCCCTGGCCCCATTTAAGCTCTACGGCGGTGACGCCTAATTTTTCTATGACGTACTCCTGCACTCCAAGCCGGGTATCTTCCACGTTGGCCTGAACCACCACCGTCCCATACCCGTCGTACCATTCCTGGAAGGTCCTCACTCTCATTTCCATATCAGGTGAACGGACCACCCGACCGTTTCTTATTTCAGCTTCTTCGTCCATGCCGCAGACGTTTTCACCCACCGTTAATATGGTCCCAGAAATGGCCGCGCCAACAGCCAGACCGGCCCAGTTCTGCTTGGCCACGTTAGTGGAACCCATGCCGGAGATGATGAAAGGTACGCGCAGTTTAATTCCTTTATCATGGCCCACAGCTGTTTCTATGGACACTTTTTCAAAGGTGGCCAGGTCGCTGTCAGCCGGAACTCCCCAGGCCCCGGCCGCTGTTCCCATGATGTTAAAATGCGACAGGTCCACCGGGTAATCTTTCTCGGCCGCGGCTGTGATCAGCCCAAAAGGCTGGGGATAAAGAACTTCCGTTCCCCGGTAAGCCGATTTGCCAATTTCACACATGCCGATGCAGCCATCCACGCAGGTGACGCACATCCCGCTGAAGGGGCTGATTGAACCTTCGGTTCTATTCTTGGTTAAAGTAGCCGCACTCCTGTTAATTTTTGTAAAAGTCATGGTTTTACCTCCTTTTTCCCTTTTTTAGTTAAAGTCAAAAATAAATTTGTTTTTTGTTCTATTGAAGACATTATTTTTTCTCCCGGACGCAGGTGCCGCAGCGACCGGCGTCGTACATCCAGCACTGGAGTTCGTTGTAATAATCCAGGCAGGTGGGGTCCATGGTCAGGCAGGCGTTGCAGATAGCGCTTTCTTCCTGGGGTCCCTGGCATCTGAGCTGGCAGGCTGGACAGATGTAGATACACCCGCCACACAGCCGGCATTCTTCGGAGCGAATGTCAAAGGGCGTAGAAATTTTTCTCTGGTAACCCCGGTTCTGAAAGCCGATAGCTTTGCCGTCCATTTGCTCAGCACACATGCGCACGCAAAGCCCGCACAGAATGCATTCTTCGTTTCTGATTTTGAAACGCATCCTGGTGACCCCGAACTTGGAAGCCAGGTCCTGGATGGTTTTGGAATAAGGAGCCACGGAAAGCATTAACTCAATCATCATCCGGCGGGCCTGAATAACCCTTTTGGTATCTGTGTGGACCACCAGTCCTTCTTCGGCTGGGTAGGTGCAGGATGAAACAAGTTTGGCTTTTGGCCCTTCCCCGATTTCCACCAGGCAGAGGCGGCAGGCACCATAAGGAGTCAGGCCTTCGTGATGACAGAGGGTGGGTATTTCCAGACCATAAAATTTTGCCGTGTCCAGTATGGTCCAGCCTTCCTCGGCCTTAACCTCAACGCCGTTAATTTTCATGGTAATCATATTGATACCTCTTTTATGACGGTTATGGCCTCGTCGCGTTGAGCCTCAATAGCCTCAAAGCGACAGGCATCCAGGCAGGCGCCGCACTTGATGCATTTATCATAGATAATGCTGTGGACGTCCTTTCTTGTTCCGGTAATGGCACCTGTGGGGCAAGCTCGCTTGCAGGCCTCACAACCCGTGCATTTTTCGGGAATGACCACGTAGCGAATGAGGCTTTTGCACACTCCGGCCGGGCATCTTTTTTCGTAGATATGGGCTTCAAATTCATGCCGGAAATAGCGAAGGGTAGAAAGCACCGGGTTGGCGGCTGTCTGTCCCAGACCGCACATGGAAGCTTCCTTGGTGGCTATGGCCAGCTCTTCCAGGAGTTCAAGGTCTCCTGGTTTGCCTTTGCCTTCAGATATGTCTTTGACTATCTCCCACATCCGCTGTGTTCCCTCACGGCAGGAGATGCACTTGCCGCAGCTTTCATCGCGCAGGAAGTTAAGAAAGTACAGGGCCACATCTACCATGCAGGTCTTCTCATCCATGACAATCATACCGCCCGAGCCCATGATAGAACCAGCCGCCGTCAATGATTCGTAGTCAATGGGCAGGTCCAGCATGGAAGCCGGCAGGCATCCACCGGAAGGACCGCCGGTCTGAACGGCTTTAAAAGCTTTCCCATCTGGTATGCCGCCGCCAATGTCGTAAATTATTTCCCTGAGAGTAATGCCCATGGGCACTTCTACCAGGCCGGTGTTGTTAATCTTGCCCACCAGAGAGAATATCTTGGTTCCTTTGCTGCCCCTGGTGCCAATGCTGGAAAACCAATCTGCTCCGTTCTTGATAATCAGGGGAATGTTAGCCCAGGTTTCTACGTTGTTGATGCAGGTTGGCTTTCCCCACAGGCCCTTCTGAGCCGGGAAGGGCGGTCTCTGCCTCGGTTCGCCCACTTTTCCTTCAATGGAAGCAATCAAGGCTGTTTCCTCACCGCAGACAAAAGCGCCGGCGCCCTTGGTTATGTGCAGGTCAAAACTGAACCCGCTGCCCAGGATGTTTTTCCCTAACAGGCCAGCCTGGTAAAGTTGTTCCAGAGCAAAGGTTACATGACGAACAGCCAGCGGGTATTCATCCCGGACGTAGAAGTAGCCCTCACTGGCGCCGATGGCCAGAGCCCCTATCATCATGCCCTCGATTACCCGGTAAGGATTGCCTTCCAGCACACTTCTGTCCATGTAAGCACCCGGGTCACCTTCGTCTCCGTTGCAGATAATGTATTTAGGCTGACCGGGGGAGCGACGGGTGGCTTCCCATTTTACACCGGTCGGAAAACCAGCCCCGCCCCGGCCGCGCAAGCCTGATTTTTTAACGGTTTCAATTATGTTTTCTGGAGACAGTTCTTCCAGAGCTTTAAGAAAAGACCGGAAGCCGCCGATGGATAAATAATCATAGAGGCTGGTGGGGTCCACGAAGACGTTGTCACCGAGGACGATTCTTTTTTGCTTCTGGTAGAAAGGAATTTCATTTTCATACCAGACTCTTCTTTTGGTCACGGGGTCGCGGTAAAGGTATTTTTCTACCACCCGGCCATCTTTGATGGTTTCTTCCACAATCGTGGGTACATCAGCTGGAGTTAATTTCTGGTAGAAGATTCTGTCGGGGTAAATGATGAGGTTGGGTTCAGCCTCGCAAAAGCCATGACAGCCAGTTATGCGCAAGACGACCTGGTCATTAAGACCGGCGGCTTTAAGAGATTTCTTTAGAGCTTTGATAACTTCCAGCGCCCCACGCGCCTGACCGCAGGTACCGGCCGACACAGCAATTACCTTTCTCGTTTCTTGCTGCCGTTCCTGTTCTTTTTGTTCTATCAGTTGTTTTAAGTCCCGGATTTTTTTTAGTTTCTTAACTTTTTTCATGGCGGCCCTCACTTTCTGTACTTGCTCAGAATCATGGGCACTTTTCTGATGCTAGTATGGGCATGGTATTCGCCGTCAACCACTACCACCGGTCCGATGGCACAGCAGCCGAGACAGGCGACTGTTTCCAAGGACCATTTCCCGTCTTCCGAGGTTTCACCGCGGTGGATGTTCAGCTGGCGCTCAAACTCTTCCAGGATGCGGGGCGCGCCGCGGACGTGACAGGCAGTGCCCATACAGACTGTGGCGACATGTTCACCTCTTGGCTTGAGGCTGAAAGCCCGGTAAAAGGTGGCCACGGAAATGATATCAATCAGCGGAATTTTTAGCAGTCTGGAAACCTGGCGCAGTGCTTCAGCTGGGAGGTAGTGATAAACAGCCTGGATGTCCTGCAGGATGGCGATGAGCTTGTTCTTGTTGTGGCCGTACCTTTCCACGATTTCCTGGACCCGGTCCAGGTTAAGGTTTTGACTGGTACTCAAAGTATGCCTCCTTTTTAAGGATGAAGTATAAGATTGATAAAGGCCCTTCGTTCTGGAAAAAATTTTGTGGGTTAGAAAGGTGGGGGAGAGAAATTTTAAAATCCTGGCTTAAAGATAAAAATGAGACGCACCCCTTTGTTTTATTTCTAAAATAGCACCCAAATGCCTGGCGGCAGCGGATAAAAATGTATGACTCCTTCTTAACCTATTAAAAAATTATTACTCTAATTTTATAAAAAAAAGCAGAAGTCGTTGTCAAGAAAAATTTTTCTCGCAGCGAGGCAGGAAGGCATAAAGCCAGAAGAGCACTCAGCCGTAAGTTGGCCAGACGCGCGGCAGGCCATTATGTATGTTGTTATTCTTAGAAACCTTGTGGCTTGCAGCTCCCGAGCCTGATTTCGCGGAACTCAGAGCATGGGCAAATACCTGGCGATTTCATACGGGCTGACCTGTTTGTCGTACTCGTCTGGCACATTTTTGAGGTAGTCTTCTATTTCCTGGCGCTTGTTGGCCATGAATTTTTCGAACAGCTGGTCTCCCAGGGTTTCTCTCACCAGTCGGCTTTTGCCGGCCAGGTTGATGGCTTCTTCCAGGTTTCTGGGCAGGACCTGAATGCCGGATTTTTTCTGTCGGAAGCTGCTCATGTGGTAGATATTTTCTTCCACTGCGGCCGGGGGTTCCAGTTTATTCTTAAGACCATCAAGACCGGCAGCCAGCATGGTGGCCAGCGCCAGGTAGATGTTACAGCCAGGGTCGGGTGAGCGGAGCTCAAGGCGGGTAGCTTTCTCCTTTCCAGGTTGATATTCGGGAACACGAATGTAGGCAGAGCGGTTTTTCTGTCCCCAGGCGATATAGACCGGTGCTTCGTACCCCTCAATCAATCTCTTGTAAGAATTTATCCACTGGCTGAAGATGGCGCAGGTTTCCCGGGCGTGGTGAATGAGGCCGGCCAGGTAATGACGGGCCACCTCAGATAGATGTTGCTGGCCGTTCTTTTCAAAGAAGGCGTTGTGCTGGCCCTTCCACAAAGATTGGTGCACGTGCATTCCGCTGCCGTTCTGCCCGTTTATCGGTTTGGGCATAAAAGTGAGGTAGAGGCCATGCATCCTGGCTACTTTCTTGGCGATGTAGCGGAAAAGCATGATGATGTCCGCCATTTCCAGGGCACTCTGGTACCTCAGGTCAATCTCGTGCTGACTGTGGGCTACTTCATGGTGGTCATATTCTGAGTCTATGCCCATTTTTTTCAGAAGAAGCTGGATTTCTTTTCTTATTTCACCGTAGCGGCCAGCAAAAAAATAGCCGCCGGCATCCACGGGCGTTGGATTATGGTCATCGGGGAAGATGAAAAATTCCATTTCCGGGCCGCACTTAAAATCGTCAAAACCAAATTCAGTTTTAGCTTTATGGAGAATCCTTTTCAGCACGTAGCGGCTGTCCCCGGAATAAGGCTGACCATCTGGTGTCAGTATGTCTCCAAACATGATGCCTTCCTGCCAGCTCAGCTCGGGCTCAAACCCCCGGTAGGTCCAGGGCAGAAGCCGGAAGGTTTTGGGGTCCGGGATTATAATAAGGTCGCTTTCTTCAATCCGGACAAAACCTTCTATGGATGAGCCATCAAAGCCTTTCCCTTCTTCAAAAGCTTTTTCCAGTTCTGAGCAAGGGATGGAGAAATCCATCGGTCGGCCGAGGATATCGGGAAACATAATCCTGACGAATTCCACGTTCAGGTGGGGGTCTTTTACCACTTCCAGGACTTCCTTTTTGTCCTTCAGACCAAAGATGCCCTTAAATTCCTGTTGCATTTTCCTCTCCTTTTAAGTTATTATGATAACCTACATCTGTTTAACATGAAAGTGATTAAATATACAAATTTAAATAAAATTTTACTTAAATAAGCACAAATGTCAATATTTTAATACATTTTATTTATTTTTGTTTAAATTTCTTTCTGTTCAGGAGGGATGATGGTCAGTGAAATGGAGAAAAAAATAGTCAGGTGTCTTAACCAGAATGCCAGGAAGAGTTTTCGGGAAATTGCCAAAGAAACCGGGGTTTCTGTGCCAGCGGTCATCCAGACCATTCGTCGTCTGGAGCAGAACGGAGCTATTAAAGGATACGTGCCGGTCCTTAACCCGGAATATTTTGGCTACGGCTTGATCGCCATCATTGCTTTGCGAATTTCCCAGGGCAAATTGCTGGAGACCCAGAAGAAAATTGCCGAGGACCCGCGCGTGCTGGCTGTTTATGATGTTACCGGAGAATGGGATTCAATCCTCATCGGCTATTTTTCTGACCGCGAAGACCTCAATCAGTTTATCAAGCAGGTCCTGTCCTTTAAATACATTGACCGAACAGTCACGCACCTGGTGTTGAACGTGGTTAAGAATGAAGTTCGGTTGCCATTGTAAATCTGCCCATCATAATTATTGACATACGGGCTGATTATGCCATAATCATTATGTTAAATTCTTGTGGAGGAAATAAATGACCAAAGAGTTTCATTCCACCATCGGTCATCATTACATCGTTGAGGCTTCGGGTTGCGACCCGAAAATAATCGGTAGCGTGGAAAAAGTCCAGCAGATACTGGTGAAGGCTGCCGAGATAGCTGGAGCCCAGGTCTGGTCCATTTCCTTCAGCAAATTCCCACCCAACGGTGTAAGTGGCGTGGTGGTGATCTCTGAGTCTCATATATCTACCCACACCTGGCCGGAGATGAGATACGGAGCGCTTGATATTTATACCTGCGGAAATACCATTGACCCGGAGAAAGCTGTTATTTATGCCGTAGAAGCTTTTGGCGCGACCACTTCTCATATTACTGAAATAACCCGGGGTATTGATGAAGGCGATGCTGTGTTTTATCACAGCTTTGTCACCTGGGAAGAATACCTGAGAAAAGAGAAAAAGGAAGAGCCCAAAACACCAGGGCAGCCGTAAAGATACTTTATATCTGCATCGTAAATATTCTTTTCTAAACCATTGTAAAATCCTCTGAAAAAGAGAATTTTCTGTTTAATTAAGGGTTAATCAAGGGGGGAAGCCTTCTTTTCGGCAAATTTAGTGGTTCTGGCATATTTCTGGCACTGTCTCCTTCAGACAGTCAATTAACCGGCAAACAATTGGCCTGTCCTGGCGTATAATATTAAGGTCGAGACAGGAGGTGATTTTGGGGTGATTAAAAAGCTTTTAACCGGTGTCCCCAGACTGTTTTTATCTTCTATCCTGCTTTTTATGGCCCTGGTTCTTTCTGCCGCCGCTCAGGCTGAAGTGCCCGAGCATCTGATCCAGCTCAAAAAATGTCTGGAAAATCAGTCCTTTGAGGAATATACAACTCTCTGCACTCCGGAAATAAGAGAAAAAGAAAAAGCTATCCTTCAATCGTACTTTAAAGACCTCGGTATGGAGCGCTTGAGACTTTTCTACGCTGGCGAGAGTCAGGATGCGGTCAACCTTTACAGAGCTTATTTTCAGGTTTTGTTCAACAACCAGTACCAGGCCATGATAGAAATCTGGCAGTTTTCCTACCGAAAACTGGAAGGCCGGGTTGAAATTCTGGAACGCCAGGTTACCGGCAGCTTGACCAATCTGTATTTTTTGAAGTTTCCAGGTCTCGGCAGCCAACTGGCCAAAAAGGTCACGATTGAGCAGAAGGACATCACGATCACTTTTCCTGAAGCGGAAATATTTTTTGATAACCTGCCGGATTTTGATACGGCCATGATTATCATGGGTAAAGGGAAAGTACGTTTTTATCCGTCTGATGATATAGAACGACATCAGCTGCAAAGGAGGTTTAAAAAGCCTTTTCTGGAAGACGACCTGGAGTATGTTTACCTCAGAGCAGCCGATATTTTTTTCCACCAAAACCTGAATTACGAAGAGGCCGAAGCTATCAGCCAGAGGCTACCGAAGGAAGTGGTGGCCAACAAAATTTATTCTATCTACGCCAGGAATTATCCCCGGTCTTTTACGGTGGAATCTTCCCTGACCAAAGAATTATTAACTTTTATCCCTCAGTCAGAAGAGACGGTCATAGAAATGAAAACAGCCAAAAATGGCGAATTTACTTACATCTACTCACCCTTTGCGGAGGAAGAAATTTCTTTTTTTGACCGCACCCACAATGCTCTTTTGAATAGTTACAGCCCGCAGGCTGAGGAACCGGGGCTCAAGAGAATGTTTGTGCGCCTGGGGGAAAGATTCTTCATCAAGCATTACAACCTGGACGTCAGCTATTCTCCTGAAAGTAATGTCATCTCAGCCCGGGCGGAAATCGTGATTCATCCTGTTTCCGACAGCCTGGACAGCCTGCAGCTCAGGCTAAACTCGGCGCTCAAAATTTTAAGAATTGTTGATCAAAAGGGTAGAGAACTTTACTACACGCAGGATAAACTAAGGAACTACCTGTATGTTTATTTAGCAGAAAAACCGGGCCGCGATGAGGAATTTCCGCTGCAGGTTTACTACCGTGGAAAAATCGTTCCAGCCCCACCTTCTTCAGATATAATGCCTCAGAAAATCCCTCAGGGCACCAGAGTTTTTATCAGCGCTCCCGCTGATTCTTTTCTTTTCAGTCAGTCGGCTGATTGGTACCCGGCCCCGGCCAGAGATAAATATTTTACTTTTTCTCTGCGCCTGATTGTGCCCGAAGGCTATTATTGCTTGAGCACAGGAAGGCTGAAGGAGCAAAGAGAAGTTCAAGAGGCGGACAGGCTGACTGAACTGGAGAGTCTCGGTCGCCGCGTTTTTTCCTTTGAAAGTCTAAAGCCGGTCAAATACATCAGCTTTTTCCTGGCCAGGTTGAGAACAGTCAAAAAAGTGCCCGGGGAGCCAAGCCTGGAGTTTCTGGTCAGCCAGGACTGGTCTCTGCCAGAGAATGAACTGCTGGACGAGGGAGAGGACATTTTAAAAACCTACCAGCAGATGTTCGGCCCTTACCCTTATGAAAAACTGTCTGTGGTCCAGCGTTACTGGAATACCGGTGGAGGATACTCGCCGCCTGGTTTTATCATTCTAAACCATTTACCATTCTCGGCTGAGCCAGGTCTTATCCTCCTGAATCCAGATAGCCCGGTTGATATATCCTACTGGAAGGAGTATTTTCTGGCTCATGAAATGGCCCATCAATGGTGGGGACATGGACTGACCTATGCTTCCTACCGCGACAACTGGCTTTCGGAAGGCCTGGCCCAGTTTTCGGCGGTTCTTTACCTGGAGAAAAAGTACGGGAAAAAAGAAACGGAAAAAATTATCAAGAAATTTTCTCGCTGGACCAAACGCAAGAGTGAAGTGGGGCCAATTATCCTGGGCTACCGCCTCGGCCATGTTGATTATGAGGCTTATCAGGCCATAGTTTACGACAAGGCTGCTCTGGTGCTTTTCCTGCTCCGGGATCTTCTGGGGGAAAAAGTCTTTTTTGAAGGTTTGAGATATTTTTACCAACAAAACATGTTCAAGGCGGTCAGGACCGTGGATTTTCGCCTCAGCCTGGAAAAAGCTTCTGGCCGGAACCTGGAAAAATTTTTCCAGGACTGGTTTTATTCGGAAAGGCTTCCTTCTGTAAAAGTCAGTAAAAAAATTATTTCTGGTGAGCAGGCTGGGAAATTAATTCTTACCATACAGCAGCAGATTAAGCCCCTCTGGTTTCCTCTGGAAGTCCTGGTAGAAACCACCACCGGCAAGTATACCCACCTCTTGGAAGTAGATAAGGAAGAGCAGCAATTTGAGATTGAGTATTCCGGGAAACTGAAGAAGGTAAGGCTGAACCCTGGCCAGAAGGTGCCAGGTTATTTCCAATAATTTTTAAACCTGCTCTTAAGATAAATCATGTATGTTTATTTTCAGTCTTTTTATCATCTCGTTAAGGGTAGTAGGCTTGAGGCCCAAAAGCTGAGCCGCCTGCTTCTGGACTCCACCAGCCTTTTTTAAGGCCTGGGTAATAAGTTTTTTCTGAAATTCAAAAGTTTTTTCTTTAAGGTTATAAGTAGCTGGTTCTTCCTCAATCATTATTTTCCTTTCGCCCAGCAAGAAAGGTGGGAGAGCTTCTCTGGTGATGATGTTAGAGCGGCTGAGGACCACGGCGCGTTCCACGACGTTTTCCAGTTCCCGAACGTTACCGGGCCAGTCATAATCCATCAGGATTTCCATAACCTCTTCACTAACTCCTTCAATCTGTTTGTTGTTTTCCCGGTTATAAACGTCAATGAAGTGTTTCACCAGCAGTGGGATATCTTCTTTCCTGGCTCTGAGCGGAGGTAGCTCAATCTTGATGACATTCAGGCGGTAGAAAAGGTCTTTGCGGAAGAGTTTTTGCTGGATCAGTTCTTCCAGGTCGGTGTTGGTGGCGGCGATGATTCGCACATCAACCTTAATGGTCTTGGTCCCGCCCAACCTCATAAACTCTTTATCCTGCATCACCCGGAGCAGTTTCACCTGAGTTTCCAGACTGATGGAGGAAATTTCATCAAAGAAAATTGTGCCCCGGTCAGCTGCTTCAAAGAGCCCCTTTTTATCTGCCACGGCCCCGGTAAAAGCTCCTTTAACGTGTCCAAACAGGTGGCTTTCCAGTAAGTCCGGCGGCAGAGAGCCGGAGTTGACCACGATGAAAGGATGCTCAGCCCGGTCGGAGTTCATGTGGATAGCTCTGGCTACCAGCTCTTTTCCCGTCCCGCTTTCTCCCTGAATCAGGATGGTTGAACGAGTAGGAGCCGCGGTTTTGATTAACTCAAAAACATTCAGCATGGCCGGGCTTTTGCCGATGATGTTGGAAAAGCTGAACTTCTTCTTCAGCTCGTCTCTTAAGCGAACGTTTTCTTTCTGCAGCTGGCGATGTTCCAGGGCCCGGGCAATGGTCATGAGCAGCTCATCATTTTTAAACGGTTTCTGGATGTAATCATAAGCCCCCATCTTCATGGCCGTCAGGGCAGATTCCACGGAAGCGTAAGCGGTGATGATGATGACCAGGGCTTCCGGGTCAATTCTTTTTATCTGCTTTAATACCTCCAGCCCATCCAGGCCAGGCATCAAGAGGTCCAGCAGCACCAGGTCATACCTTTGCTCCCGGAACTTTTCCAGAGCCTCTTCGCCCGAGGCAGATATTTCCACCTGGTAGCCTTCTGAGGCCAGAAGCTGCCCGAGCACATCGTGGATGATGGGTTCATCGTCAATCAAATGGATAAGGAAATTGTTGTTCATGTTTCACCTCTTGCCGGGGTCATTTTGGGTCGGTGTTTTTCCAGGAGATTATCAGGAATAACGATGGTAAAGGTGGTGCCTTTACCCACCGCCGTATCCACCAGGATTTGACCATCATGTTCTTTGATGATGGCAAAACTGATGGACAAACCGAGTCCGGTGCCCTTGCCTATACCTTTGGTGGTGAAGAAGGGGTCAAAGATTCTTGGGAGATGTTCAGGTTTGATACCGGTTCCAGTGTCGGTTATTTTTATTATCGCCTGGGAACCAATTTTTTGGGTTTCTATGGTCAGAGTGCCGCCGCCGGGCATGGCATCCAGAGCGTTGAGGATGATGTTGATAAAAACCTGCTGCAGCCTTTCTCTCTGAGCGTAAACACACACGGGTTCTAACTTGAGTTCCAGTTTTATGTTGAGACTCTTAAGCCGGTAGTCAATGAGAGAAATGATTTCTTCCAGGCTCTCTTTTAAATTTATCCGCTGGAATGATTCGTCGGCCGGGTTTCGGGCAAAGTTAAGCAAATTCTTGACAATGCGGTTGACGCGTTCGGTCTGGGCTTCTATTTTCTGCAGAATCTGGGCATAGTGAGCATCAGTCAATTTTTTTTGCAGCATCTGCACATAGCTGGAAATACCGGTCAGCGGCGTGTTGATTTCATGCGCTACACCAGCAGAAAGCAGGCCGATAGAAGCCAGCTTTTCAGAAGTCAGGAGCTGTTGCTGCATCCTTATTTTTTCGGTGATGTCCTCAAAAACAATGATCGTTCCGTAGGCCTGAAGCTGATTATCAAGCAGAGGAGTCCTGGCGATGTCAAAAATTCTTTTTTCGCCGCTGGCTGTGGTTAAGGTGACTTCGTTTATTAAAGGATATTCGCTCTGGGAGTCGGAGGTGAAAAGAGCCTGAAAATTCTCCTGACCGATGACTTCGGCTAAATGCTTATTCAGGGCGTATTCCCGGGAAAGACCGAACTGACGTTCCAGCACCCGGTTCCAGCCGGTCACTTTTCCCGTCTGGTCAATGACGGCCACGCCCACGGTCAGGCTTTCAATGATGTTATCGCTGTAGTCTTTAAGCCTCTGCAATTCCTGAGCCCTGACAATCTCCAGGCTGTACAGGTAGGCATTTTCCAGAGCCAGAGCCACGGAGGGCGCTATGGTCCTCAACAGTTCCAGGTCTTCAGCTGACAGAGGTACCTCTTCCATCTTATTACTGAGGGCAAAAAGCCCGATGATTTTATTTTCCAGTCGCAGCGGGATGAGGTTGGCAAACCCGTATTCCATCAGGCTGGCCAGGGAAGGGCTGGTGGGCAGGGCTTCGCCAGAGGTATAAGTAGTCAGGTAATCTACCCTCAGTAATTTATTTATTTCGTCCTCTCCAAGTTTAATAACCGGGGCTACGTTGTCTTTTAGCCCCAGGGATTTCAAAAGGTAGAATTCATGGTTCTGGTCATCGCGGGATAGATAAATGGCCACTTTTTCCACTAGCAGGGCTTTAGCCATGGTCTCCACCAGGTACTGGCTCAGGCGGTCAAGGTTTCTTTCGCGGTTAAGCTCGTTGGCAATCATCATCAGGGTCCGCCGGTACTGGTAACTGCGTCGGTATAAAACCCTGTCTACCAGTGTCTGGATGCCTTCTGATATCGGGGTAAAGAGGGTTGCCCCCATAATAATGGCCAGCAGGCCCAGGAGGATGGCGTTCAGCCGATTCTCAGAAAAAATCTTCGTCTGAGAGCTCACCAGAAAATAAACTAAGGCAATGATCAGAAAAGAAATGATAAGGGTGGCTCCTTTCTTAACCAGCAGCTCAAAATCCATTAAACGGTAGCGGGTGATAGAATAAGCGATGGTCAGGGGGACAAGAGCCATGAGCAGAACGCTCAGCTGTCCCCAGCGCGAGGGAGTTTGGTCAAGCAGGAAAGGGACTATGTAAAACGCGGAAAAAGGCAGCAGACCCAGGCCAAGTCCGCCGGAAATCCATTTCAGCTGATTTTTATGAAAAAGGTTCCTGGTAAAAACTGCTCCGCGGAGAGCCAGGAAAATGATGAGCACGCTGAACAGACCGAAATGAGCCAGTTCCGCTTTTTCCAGAAAGTTGTGCCACTTCAGGTAATCGGATTCGGCCAAACGATTGGCCAGGAAGATGATGGCGAATAGATTCAAGAAAAGGATGGTAATAGCCGGCAGAAAAGTCAGGGCCAGAAGCCACCTTTTCCCCGCAAATTTTTTCATCTTGTAGGAAAAAGTTATGAAAAAGGTCAGTAGTAAAGGTGGAAAAATCAGCAGGCTGGCTTTATCCAGCCAGAAGAAAACCTGGTCAAAAAAGTCCATCTGACCCGTTGGGGAAAAAACAAAGAACGAGTACAGAGTAAAGGAGGCCAGGTAAAAAAGAGTGTAGGAACCGGTAATTTGCCTGGTGGAATTGACAAAGACTGTCAGGCTCAGGGCCAGGGTGGCCAGCCCCACGAGCATCAGAAAAATGTAATAAGAGCCCACACCCTTTTTAGTGAGGTAAAAAGAAGGGGAGAGAATGGCCCCGCCGCGGCCGAGCTGGTAGAGAGCCTTTTGCTGTAAGCGGTCGAGAAGCCAGAGCATTTTGGTGTATTCAATCCGGTTTTTGATGGGGGTGTTATTGATGGAAAAAAGGATGTCTCCGGGCTTAATGCCTGAAAGATAAGCCGGGCTATCCTCCTCAACCTTGATGGCAATCAGTCCGGAGGGGCTATCTGCCCAGGTTACGCCGTCATAGGGCTCTTTCCAGGATAATTTACGGGAGATGTTTAAAAAACCGAGGGCAATTAGAATAATAATGGCCAGGAAAAAAAGATAGAAGCGAAACCCTCTCTTCATCTTCTTGAATTAAGTATAGCCAAAAAATCCATTTTTTTGAATTATGCTTTTAAAAAAAATTAATTAGTTAAGGATGTGCCTGTAACCAGCCCTTACGGCCCATTTAGCCTTGGATTGCCTGAGCAACCGGGTAGTTTCCTGGTCCTCCTTCAGTCCGAGTGGGGCGGTAGTGCGGGAAAGGAAAGTGCTCATGTAATCCAGCTTGGGTTTTTGTACCTCCTGAGGTGGAGTCTGTTCCGGACTGGCTACTTCCTGAGATTCTGTTTTTGGTTTTTGCGGGGGCGTTTCCTGAGCCGGGACCTGAATCCCTAGGGTGATAATGGAAACTATGGCCAGCAGCACTTCCAATCTTTTCCTCATGTTTCTTCAATTAATAATTATAATTATCAGGTCCTTTTGTCAAATAGAGATTTCTTTCAGGTTAAGACATGGTATCCAGTCTAAGGGAAGTATCAGGAAGCGGCGGGGGCAGCTAACTTTTGGTATCGATGTTTAGGCTGTCTGGGTCACGGTGAATTAAGGGCCAGGAAAGCCGGGAAAAAGCCACCGGCCCGGCCGGCCTGGTGAAGCTCAGGTCTTTTTGAGGCGAGATTGACTTTATCATCGGGCTTAACTTAAGATAATCAAATAAGGGTAAAACAGAGAAGCGAAAATGCCTCTTTTTTATTGTCGATTTTTGACAGCAGAAGGAAAGCTGGTCCGGGATGTCCTCCAGGCTTCCTCAGCTAAAGAATGCCGTGCCCGTCTGGAAGCCGAAGGCTTTTGTGTGCTTTCCATAAGGAAGGAATACAGACTGAAGGGAATTTATCTCAGCCGCCGTAAGTTTAAAACCCAGGATTTTATCCTTTTTAATCAGGAGTTAGTAGCTCTGCTGAGGGCCGGCTATCCGGTGCTCAAAAGCCTGGAGCTGGTGGAAAAAAGAATAGAGAACCCATTTCTTAAAGAAATAATCCAGAAAGTGGAGGCTGAGGTTCGGGCCGGAAAAGCTCTGTCTGAAGCCTTTGCTAATTTCGGAAAGCATTTTTCCGGGGTTTACCTGGCTTCGCTCATGGCCGGAGAAAAAAGCGGCAACCTGCCCGGCTCCATTGCTCGTTACATCCAGTACGCCAGGGTCATTGAGCAAACCAGGACCAGAGTTCGCTCGGCTCTCCTTTATCCCACGCTTCTTGTGTTTTTTAGCCTGGTGCTCATCAGCATTCTGGTTGGTCTGGTTTTGCCCAGGTTTGCTGCTTTTTATGCTGATTTCAGTGCCCAGCTGCCCAGGTTGACTATCTGGCTGATGGTTGTGGCTGGTTTTCTTCGGGACAAAATTCTCTGGTTTCTGGGAGGTTTCTTTGTTCTTTTAGTGGCCATAATATTTCTAAAAAAGAAAAGAGGTTTCCTTCTCTGGTGGGAACGCTTGAAAATCAAGCTTCCAGTGGCCAGCTATCTTATTCAGGATTCGGCCGTGGCTCTTTTCAGTCGGACGCTGGGCCTGCTGCTGGAAGCCGGCATTTCTTTGCTGGCTTCCGTGGAAGTAGCGGCCCAGGCTGTGCCCAACCGTTATCTTGTAAGACAGCTGGAGACGGTCTCCGACGGCCTGAAAAACGGCCAGAGTCTTCATGATTCGCTGGCCAGGACCGAAGTTTTTCCCCTGCTGGCCCTGGACATGGTCAGAATTGGCGAGAATTCGGCTAACCTGCCCGGTATGCTGGCTGAAGTGGCGGACTTTTATGACGAACGGCTGCGTGATAGAATACAGGTGCTGGTGTCGTTGATTGAGCCGGTCATCATCGTTTTTATCGGGCTGGTGGCCGCGGCTATGATTCTTTCCATTTATCTGCCGATTTTTAATATAATTAGGATAACCAGGTGAGTTTACAGGAAAAAAGGAGGATGCTTTGCCCAAGGGTGAGACTAACGGCCTGATTCTGGCAGAGGAACTTGAAGCCCGGAAACTGGCCGAGAAATACCATGTTCCGTACCTTGACCTTTCCGAGGTAGAAATAGACAGGGACCTGGTGCAATCTTTTCCAGTGGAGTTTTTGTACCGGTATAATTTTGTGCCCCTGGCAGATGACGGCCGTTCGCTGAAAATTGCCCTGGCTGACCCCTCTGACCTGACGGCCATTGACCAGATTGAGAGTTTTTCTGGCCGCAAAGTAGTGGTTTATGCCTCTTCCAAAAGGGCCGTGCAGGAAGCTTTGCGCCGGAGCGAAACAGCTGTCCAGGTGTTAAAAGAAGCTACGGAAAGCTTTGTCCGTCAGGTAGTGGAGAAAGAAACCGGAGAAGAAGAAGACGTTATCACCATAGAAAAACTCACTGAACAGGATGGCTCAATCATCAAGCTGGTGAACACCATCATCTTCACCGCGGTTCAGAAAAGGGCCAGCGATATCCATATTGAATCTAAGGAAAATTTTGTCCGCATCAAATACCGCATTGATGGCGTGCTGACGGAAGCCATGGAGCCCATTGACCGAAAATTTCAGGCTCCTATCATCTCCAGAATAAAAATCATGTCCGACCTGGATATTTCCGAACGCCGGGTGCCTCAGGATGGCCGTTTTCGCTTGAAGATTAAGGATAAAACCATTGACTTTCGGGTGTCCATCATGCCCTGTATTTACGGCGAGGATGCGGTTATCCGCATCCTGGACAAAGAAATGATTACCGAAGCTTTTGCTGAGCTCCGTCTGGACCTGCTTGGTTTTTCTGAGGGAATACTCAGAAAATTCCGGCGCTATATCTACCAACCCTACGGCATGGTCCTGGTTACCGGTCCCACCGGCAGCGGCAAAACAACCACTCTTTACGCCGCTCTGACGGAAATCAAATCTCCTGAAGATAAAATCATCACCATTGAGGACCCGGTGGAATACCAGATTGAGGGTATTACCCAGATACAGGTAAATGAAAAAAAAGGTTTGACCTTTGCCCGCGGCTTGCGTTCCATCCTGCGGCATGACCCGGATAAAATCATGGTCGGCGAAATCCGGGATCCGGAAACAGCCCAGATTGCCATTCAGTCAGCCCTCACCGGCCATCTGGTTTTTACCACCGTGCATGCCAACAATGTTTTTGACGTGATCGGCCGCTTCCTGCACATGCAGGTGGACCCCTATAGTTTTATCTCTGCTTTGAACTGCATCCTGGCCCAGCGACTGGTGAGAGTCCTCTGTCCAAAATGTAAAAAGCCAGTCACCTATGACCGCACCACCCTGGAACTTTCTGGCCTTGACCCGGCCAAGTATGCCAGCCAGGTTTTTTATGAGCCGGTCGGATGCCCGGACTGCAACTACACCGGCTACAAGGGCCGGACAGCCATTGCTGAATTGCTGGAGCTTTCTGATACGATAAGAGAGATGATTCTGGCCCGAAAACCGCTTTCCGAAGTCAAGAAAAAAGCTCAGGCAGAGGGCATGATTCCTTTGAGGCAGGCTGGCCTGGAAAAGGTCTTTTCTGGTGTGACCAGCCTTAAAGACCTCAATAAAGTAACCTTTGTTGAGTAAGAAATGAGCTTAAAAGATAGGATAGTTAAGTTTCTGGCTGAGCAGCCAAAACCCGGGGTAGTGGTTCAATTTGCTCCCGGTCGGGTTGGTGTCCTCAAAGCAGAAACCTTAGGTAGTGGCTCTGATTTAAAGAAAGAAAACTTTATCACCCGGCCTCTTCCTCCTGAGGTGCTGGAAGCAAACTACCTTAAGCCCAACATCAAGGATAAGGTTTATTTGCAGAAGGTTCTGGATGACCTGCTGGCTGAAATTAAACTGGACCGAAATTCTGCCAGCCTACTTTTACCCGAGATGAGCGCTCGGGTTTTTATTTTTCCCTTAGAAAACGGGTTGACCAGTCCGGTGGAGCTGAACAATTTTGTGGAGTGGCGTTTGAGCCGGCAACTGAGCCAGAACATAACTCAAATCCGCTATTCCTACCAGGTTTTTAACTCCGGCCGGGAGAAAAAGATTTTAGTCCTCTGCTCTGCCGCTGCCGTGGTTAAAGAATACGAATCTCTTTTTCAGGCCAGGAAAATTCACCCGGGCAAAGTTACCATACCTTCTCTTTCCGTGCTCAACCTGATTTTTAGCCAGCCTGAGCGCGAGGATGACCTGCTGGTGGCTGACCTGGACCATGATTACCTGAGCCTGGTGGCGCTGGCCCGCGAAGGTTTTTTGCTTTACCGGCAGAAACAGGTCTGGCCTGAAGTTGATTTTCGCCAGACTGCGGAAGAAGTTACCAATGAAATAGAAAACACGGTGAATTTTGTTGAAGATAAACTCAGGCGCAAACTGAAGGCCATTTATCTTCGTTCAAACCTGGACCAGACAGGTGAGATAGAAGAAAGGTTAAAAGCCCTGGCTCCCGTTAAAGTAAAAAGAATTATGCCTGGCCAGGCACACCTGGTGCCTTTACTGGGAGGGCTCTGATGGAGGGCAAAGATTTCAGGATGAACAACTGGAACATACTACTCAACCTGGCCAGTCAGCCAAGCCGTAACCGCCGCCTTTATTACCTGCTGTTCTTTTTTCTTCTGACCATGGTAGCTTTGGCTGCCTTTTTGCTTGTTTATCTCAACTTGAAGTCATATTCTGACTACCAGGAGCTTAAGAAAAACAGCCAGGCTTTACTGGAAAAAAAGGCCAGTCTGATTGAAGAAAACAAACAGCTGAGCAAGGAGATAGAGAAATACCGCCCTCTTGGTGGCCTGGTGGAGGAAGTTAATGCTCTTATTGAGAAAAAGTCTTTTTCCTGGTTAATCTTTTTTGACCACCTGGAAAAAGCTCTGCCCGGGCAGAGTTACCTGGTCTCTATTTCGCCGTCAGCCACTGAAGCGGGGAGAGAATTCAGGGTTCAGGTGGCTTTAAGCCGCCGAGAAGACCTGAAAGAGTTTCTAAATAATCTTCAGTCGGCAGGGTTTTCCAACCTGAAACTTTTAAACGAAGTTTTTCAGAATGGTTATTTTTACATGGAGATGAGTTTCAGCCATGCTCAACCTGACTGAGCTGCTCAGTTTGCCGGAGAAAAAAAGGCTTCGCCAGCTGACCTGGCTGTCTCTGGGTCTGGTGGTGCTACTTATGGTCTCGCTTTTTCTCTGGAGCCAGAGGTTGAATTCTTTAAGACAGCAGGCAGATTTTAGCCGCCAGGAGCTGGATAAAGTCTCTGCCGAGCGGGAAAAAGCCCGACAGGAGCTGGCGCGCTGGACCAACACCCAGAAGGAGCTGGAGGAGCTCAAAGCGACAGCTTTCTACCCAGCGCCGGGCGCGCTTGATAAATTCCGCGACGATTTGTTTCAGATATTCAACAAATCGGGTTTGCCCGTTCCACCGATAAATTATCAGTATGAAGAGGCCAGCGCCAAGCAGAAAAAAATAAAGAAATTAACTGCTTCCTTAAGCCTGAAATTGAGCTATCCGAGCTGGAAAAAATTTCTTTATGAAGTAGAAACCTGGCCGAAATGGTTGACCATAGACCAGGTTAATTTTCAGAAAATAGACGAGAACACGGGCCTTCTTGACCTCAGGCTGGCTATTTCTGGTTATTTAATAGAAGGAGCAGCACAGGAAAAATGAAAGTCAAAACATTCTTCTGGGCTTTTCTAGGGTTAGCCCTGTTTCTTTCCGTTCTGGCTTCTGCTCAACCCCGACTTCAGGAGAAAAAATTAACCGCTCCGGCCGTAGAAGCGAAAAACCGTGATTCTTTCATTAAGAAGTGGAAATTGCCCGTTCTGGATTCTTCCCTGGCCGTGGCCCGGAGAGATTTATTCCGCATGTCTTCTGGATTGCCAGCTCTGGAGAACCAGGATTATCAGCAGCCTGAAAAAATCAGCCCGATGGAAGAACAGGCCAGCGCTCCCGTCTCTCTTTTACAGAGTGTCAACATTGCTTACCTGGGTATGGCGGTATCGGGGAAAAAGAAAGTGGCTTTACTGGAGTTAGATGGCCAGCCTTTGAGCCTGGCTGAAGGAGAAGAATTTCTCCCGGGGCTAAAACTGGTGAGTATCACGCCTGAGGAAATCTTGATTAGGGACAATAAAGATAACTCCAGAAAGATCAGATTAAAGGAGACCGGAAATGGAAAATAACAGTCAGGGTAAATTTCTCTGGCTTTTGCTTGGTTTTTTATTAATAAATCTGGTCGGCTGTGTGACCTTTAGCACCTATTACAAGCTGGGCACGGAAGCCGAGATGAGCAAAAACTACGATGAAGCCATCAAGTACTACGAGCAGGCTTTGCTGGAGAACCCGAAAGAATCAGTCTACCGGCTGGCTTATTTGAGGGCTAAAGCGGCCGCGGCCATTAACTCCGCAGAAAAAGCCAGAAAGTTACTGGCGGAAGGAAAGAAAGAAGAAGCTCTGGCTGAGTATAAAAAGGCGCTGACTTACGACCCGACCAACCGGGTTATCCTGGACGAGTACAACCGCCTCTCGGGCACGAAACCGGTGGCAGAGAAGAAGCCCCGAGAAGTGGTTATTGAACAACCGCTGAAGTTGAAGTATTCGCCAGAAAAATTAAAGATGAAGTTCACTGATGCTTCCCTGAAAGCCGTTTTCCAGAGCCTGGGGAAAATAAGCGGGATAAATTTTCTTTTTGACGAGCAGTTCCGGGACCTGCCGGTAACTGTGGACCTGAGTGAGATGAACCTGGAGCAGGCCATCAATTCTCTGTGCCTGATGGGGAAATGCTTTTCGCGAATTATAGATGAGAAAACAGTCATCATTGTTCCGGATAATCCTAACAAGAGAAACCAGTATGAAGTCAACGCCATCAAGACTTTTTATCTCTCCAACATCAACGCCCAGGATGTGCAGCAGCAGCTGATGAACCTCTTAAGAACGCAATACCGGGCTCCCACAGTCATGGTGGACAAGAACCGCAACTCCCTCACCATAAGGGACAATCCCAAGATTGTGGCTCTGGCAGAAAAACTCGTGCGAGCCTGGGATAAACCCAAAGGTGAGGTCATTATTGACCTGGAAATCATGGAAGTTTCCAGAAGGAAGCTGGCTAATCTTGGCTTGCAGTTCAGCCAGAGTTATGCGGGCATCAGGTACAGTGGAGAAAATGGTCTGCCGGAAAGCGGTTGGCTTCCTCTGCAGGGGCTCAATTTTTCCACCAGCGCCAATTACCAGATAACCCTGCCCTATGCCATGCTGCAGTTCCTGGAAACAGATTCAGACACCAAAGTTATCGCTCAGCCGCGGTTGAGAGGTGTTGATACCGAAGAAATCAAGTACCTGGTCGGACAGAAAGTACCCATTCCCCAGACGATGTGGTCTCCTATTGCTGCCGGCGGTGTCAACACTCAGCCCATTACCTCCTATCAGTACCAGGATGTGGGCATTGAAGTCAACATCAAACCGCGGTTGCACCAGGAAAATGAGGTAAGCCTGGAGCTGGAAATCAAGATTACTTCCATCAGCGGCACGGGCGTGGCTGATATTCCGATTATTTCCACCAGGGAGATAAAAAACACCATCAGGCTGAAAGATGGAGAAACCAACCTGCTGGCCGGCTTGCTCAAAGATGAAGAAAGAAAATCTCTTAAAGGCATTGTGGGGTTAAAAAACCTTCCCATCCTGGGTAACCTTTTCTCCAACACGGACCGGACGCTGGAACAGACAGATGTTATCCTGACCATCACGCCCCACATTATCAGAACCATGCCTTTATCAGAAGAAGATAACAAGGCGCTGTGGATAGAGAACGAAGCGCTTTCTTTTGTAAGTGCTCAAACAGAGACTTACCCGGAAAGTTCTCTGGCTGAAGAGGAAGAGCTCTCCCCTGAAGCTCTGGCTCGGGCTACCCGAGGTCTTAATTCTGTAGTCTTTAACCCAGGGGCCACTGAGATACCTGCGGGCAATTCTTTCAGTGTGAACCTGGAAGTGCAATCTCAGGTAGACATTACTGCCCTTTCTGTAAGCATAAATTATGACCCGAAGCTGGTCAGGTTAAAGGAAATCCAGCGCGGCGACCTGGTGACTCAATTTGGCGAGAAGGCTTCTTTTCTTCAATCCATAAATCAGGGTGGGAGTGCCGTCATTGGTTTTTCTTCACCCACACCCACAGGTGGGGTAAAATCCGGAACGTTGGCCGTGCTGGTTTTTGAGGCTCTGGCCGCGGGCCAGACCAGCGTCAGGATTACTTCGCTTCAGGGTCTTGGTCCCCAGGGCCGGCCGATTGACCTTATGCCAGGAGAACATCTAGTCAACATCAGGCAATGATAAACTAAGCCGCTATCGTTTCAGCCGCGCAACTGGCAACCAGAGAGAAAAGTGGCTAAAATCAAAAGGACAGACTGAAGAAAATATTGCTGATTGGGAAAAAGCCTATGGGCAAAGTTAAAGTTAAGTTTTTTGCTTATTTCCGAGAATTGTTTGGAGCCCGAGAAACGGAACTGGAATTAAAAGACGGCCTGACTTTGGCTGAATTTCTGGACAGATTGGCGCAAACGCCCCAGCAAAGAAACGAGCTTTTCCAGAACGGGCGCCTTAAACCTCAGGTGGTGGTCATGGTTAACGGCTCGGTTATAAACCCGGAGACCGTCTCAGAGGTTAAGCTTGAAGATGGCTCTACCATCGCCATCTTCCCCCTGATGGGTGGGGGATAATTTTATTTTTGGTAAACTTGAGTTTCCTGAAGTTCGGTAGAATTTCTGACTGACAGGGCCAGGCTTCGGGTGCTTCTCAACCCGTTAGTTTTATCAAGGGCGTGAAGATAAAGAAGGTAATTGCCGACGGCCAGGGGTTCTGTTTTTATTCGCACAATATAAGTTTGCTGGTCAGCTTCTTTTCTGGTTTCTACCATATCCAGCGTGGCGGGAATACTAACTGTCTGGTCTTTTTCTGTGCGGAGAAGTACGGCCTTTAGTTCCAGGCTAGGGTTTTTTATTTCTGAAAGGCCGCAGGAGAGCAGCAGGTAAAACTCTTGACTTCCAGCGGGAAGCTGAGATGGCTGGAGGTTGTAATTCCTGGTGCCCAGAGGGAGAAAAGAAGCAAAATTATGGTAATTCACAGATGAAGATGGCGTGAGGAGCTGGGGCTGGCCGAGGCCCAAACCATTTTTAGTTTCTTCCCGTATGCCCACTTCTGCCGACCCAAGAGCCGATTGCCCGGAGTCCAGGTTCCTGACCACCACCCGGCATTTGTAGTTTCCTGGTGGCAGGCTGAAAGGTGAAGACAGATAAATCTGTTCCGATTCGGGAAGAGAGCTCAGCTTGAATTTCTGCCGGTCCATCTTGACCAGGTTGTTCTCAGCGTCAAAAATGACGAAGAGAAGTTCCATTTTGTTGCCAGCCAGTTTGCTCAGGTCTTCCTTGAGCAAGCGGGCCCAGAGCAGGAGATTTTCTTTTCCACTGATGAAATAACTGAAGCCACCGCTTTTAAGCTCCAGCGGCGTCTGTAAAATGGGCTTTTCACTCAGACAGAGGTCTACCAGCTGAAGCTGCTTTTCCACAGCCGATAATTCCTTGAATGGCTTCGGGTTAAAATAACCCCTCTGGGAGTAAACTTTAACCCCGGGCCGGTTGACCTGAACTTTGATTTCGTGGAACTGACCATCCCACTTTTCGTCCACGTAATAACCGAGCACATAGTAACAACCGGTCATCTTCTGAACATCGTTCAGCGCCCGGGGAAAATTGTTGACGTTGCCGAAGTATTTTCCTCCAGAAAAATCAGCAATTTTCCCCAGAGTGAGCATGCCAGTTAAACGTTGGTCAAGGTTCAGGCGGGTGACCGGGTCTTCGGTGTCAAAAGCGTAGAAAACCAGGTTGGCATGAGTAATCTGTTTTTGCAGGTCGTCAAGATAATACTGGATTTGCGTCTGTCCCCAGTCCTGTCTCCAGCCACCGCGGGAAGGGTCAGCTACCTGAATGCCGTAAATCAGGGAATAGGGAATGCCAGCGGAAAAAAACAAGACATGTTTTATGCCTGGCACATAGCCGAGAGCCTGAGACAGCTTGGTCATTTCCCGGAGAAAAGTAATGGCCTGCACCTTGTTTTCTCCGGTCATGGCCGCTCTTTTCATCTCATCCGATCCCAGATAACCCGGCTGGTTGGGGTCATCAACCGAGAACATGCCCGCTCCCACGTAACCTTGCTCGGTGACATCCAGAAGGTTCTCTTTGTTTGTATCTGACCAGTATCTTATCTCCAGGTTTTCCACGCTGCTCTGGTACCTGTTCAGACCGATGGATTCTATGAACTTGCGTATCCGGGCGTGGTCCCGGGTGAGGAATTCCCGGATGGCCAGCCCACCTTCAAGAGAATAGGTGATAATACCGATTTCATCTTCCGGCTGGACAATTTTATTCATAAAATCAAGGGCCGCCTCTCTGGTGGCCCTTACTCCCTTCTTGTTGTTAAAGACAAAATCAAAAAGAAAGAAAAACTTTCTGGTAAGTTTTTCGGTGGCGGGACGAGGTTGATTGGGAGTCAGGTTTTGCTCCTGAGGTTCTTTTTCTTCGCTGGAAACAGGCAGAGCAAAAGATTGCAGATGCTTTTCAAAATCGGTTATGAATTTTCTTTCGTTATTATCAAAGACGGTAAAATCTTCCTGGCTGAGGTCCGTGACCGGGTTGCCTTTTTTATCAGTAACGTAAACCTGAACCAGCTTCAAGGTGACGTTGACCTGGTGCTTGATTTTTTCCTGCTCCTGTAGCTGGGTTTGTTCCCGGGCGTAGACCTGAAATGCAGGGAAGAAAATGGTGAGCAACAGAAAAATAATCAGACTCTGGACATGTAGAGCCCCACGTCCGACCAAAAACCTGGTTTTAAATAAAGCAGCAGAGCTCATGTACTTTGTATGTTTCTTCCATATATTATTTTAAGTTCCGGCCCATGATTTATCAATAAAATGATTTGTCCACGGCCAAAATTCTTTTGGGCAGTAAAAATTAGTCTGGAGTTTGTTTTAAGCTTCTTTGCTTTTAAGCAAATTAGCTGACCTCAGGCCCGAACTGATCATTGCGCCCCAGGCGGTCAGATTTATTTTAAGCAGGATATTGTTGGCTTAAATGAGCGCCAAAATTTAGAAGGTGTCCTTTAAACGGGCTCAAAATATTTAATATATTACATTTTTCTTGACTTTTTTTGTCCAGGCAAAAAGAATAAAAATGACCGGCTTTCCGGGTAATTTAGGCCGGGAATATTTCCAAGAAAATGAGGAAGAAATTTTAAGGAAAAAGGAGGGCCTATGAAAAGAAACAAGTCTTATAAATTTTGGTCAGTCTTTTTTGTCTTGTGGTCATTTTTAATTGGTTCGGCCACTCTTTTTGCTCAGGGCCAGCTGGAAGATTATGATCGGGCGGCGGCTCTGAGAGAAAAGTTTGAGAGCCAGGCCCTGAACGTCCCGGACCGGGCGGTCTGGATTGGCCAGACGCCGCGTTTCTGGTACAGAAAAACGGTAAAGGGTGGGCACGAGTTCATCCTGGTGGATGTAGAAAAAGGCAGTAAAACTCTGGCTTTTGGCCACGAAAAACTGGCTGCGGCCCTCAACAAAGAGACCGGTAAAAAATTTACGGCCATAACCCTTCCTTTCCGTAGCATTAATTTTGTAGATAATGAGAAGTATCTGGAGTTTGAATTTGGGGAATGGCGCTGGAGATGCAATCTGGAAACTTTTGAGCTCAAGAAAGTGGGAAAGGCTTTCACCGGCGAACCGGATGGCTGGCAGGACGTGGGCGGACCCGCGGCCCAGGCAGCCTCGGCGGAAAACAAAGCGTCTCCGGATAAAAAGTGGGAAGCTTTTATCCGCAACTACAACGTCTGGCTGCGTTCTTTAGAAAGCAAAGAAGAATTTCCGCTCAGCTGGGATGGCAATGAAGGCAATTATTACACTTTCGAGTCCATGGAGTGGTCGCCGGATTCCAAAAAGCTTCTGGCTGTTCGCCTGCGGCCAGGGTTGCACCGGAAAATTCAGTACGTGGATTCATCCCCGGCTGACCAGTTACAGCCCAGGTATTTTTCTCTCGGCTATACCAAGCCAGGAGACCCTCTGGACCTGCCCCAGCCGGTGCTGTTTTTGCTGGAAAGCAGGAAGCAAATCAACATTGATAACAGCTTGTTTCCCAATCCCTACGAGCTTTCCAATTTTGCCTGGCGCCAGGACAGCCGGGCTTTTACCTTTGAGTACAACCAGCGCGGACATCAGGTTTACAGAGTGATTGAAGTGGAGGGGACAACCGGGCAGGCCAGGGCTCTGATAGACGAGGAAAGCCCTACTTTTTTCTGTTATTCCAGTAAGAAGTTTCGTTATGACCTGAATGATGGCCGCGAAATTATCTGGATGTCCGAGCGAGATGGCTGGAATCATCTCTATCTTTATGATGGCCAGACGGGTCAGGTAAAAAATCAGATTACCAAAGGCGAGTGGGTGGTAAGGAATGTGGAGCGGGTGGATGAAGAACGGCGGCAGGTGTGGTTTTTAGGAAGCGGCATGTATCCGGGCCAGGATCCTTATTTCCTCCACCTGTATCGGGTAAACCTTGATGGTTCCGGGCTGGAATGTTTCACAGAAGCTGAGGCCAACCACACCGTCACACTCTCTCCTGACCTTAAATATTACGTTGACCTTTATTCGCGGGTGGATATGGCGCCGGTGATGCAGCTCAGACGGGTGGAAGATAAAAAAGTGGTCATGGAGCTGGAGAAAGCTGATATTTCCGGGTTGATAAAAGCTGGCTGGCGGGCACCTGAACCGTTTGTGGCCAAAGGCCGGGACGGAAAAACTGATATCTGGGGAATCATTATCAGGCCAACCAATTTTAACCCGAAAAAGAAATATCCAGTCGTTGAATACATCTATGCCGGCCCTCACAGCTCATTTGTGCCCAAGAGCTTTTTTGCCTGGAACCAGATGATGTCACTGGCTGAGCTGGGCTTTATCGTGGTGCAGATTGACGGCATGGGCACCAGCAATCGGTCAAAAGCTTTTCACGATGTCTGCTGGAAGAATCTTAAAGATGCCGGTTTTCCGGACCGGATTCTCTGGCATAAAGCAGTGGCGGCGAAGTATCCTTACTATGACCTAAGCCGGGTGGGAATTTACGGAACATCAGCTGGTGGCCAAAACGCTCTGGCCGGACTGCTTTTCCACCCTGAATTCTACAAAGTTGGTTTTGCTGCGGCTGGCTGTCATGATAACCGCATGGACAAAATCTGGTGGAATGAACAGTGGATGGGCTGGCCCATCGGTCCTGAATATGCGGCTTCCTCCAACACGGTTAACGCCTATCGTCTGAAAGGCAAATTGATGTTGCTTGTTCCGGAGCTTGATACCAACGTGGACCCGGCCACAACCTATCAGGTAGTCAATGCTCTGATTAAAGCAGGTAAGGATTTTGAATTGCTGGTTATCCCGGGGGCGAACCACGGTTCGGGCGGTGCCTTTGGCGAGCGGAAGAGGAATGATTTCTTTGTACGTCACCTATTGGGCGTGAATCCACCCGATTGGAATACCCTGGAGATAAAATTTCCTGAGCTCAGGCCCTCCTTTATGCCCCGTTCCCCGGAAGAGATCTGGGACGATTAATAAAGGGGGAGAGAAAAACTAATTGCCTATTTTTCGTTAGCTGGTTTTTCTAATTTCTGTACTTTAATCCAGAGCTTGTTTCGGCCCACCCTGGTGCTTTGTAAGAAGCCTTCTTTTTCCAGGTCGGTCAGCACGCGCTTTAAGGTTTTAATTTCTGTTTCGGAAAAATGCTCGGGCAGGTCTTTTTTTGAGAATTCATGGGGTAATTCTTTCAGTACTTTTTCCTTGAGCTCAAAATAAGTACCGCCCTTAAAATCAAAGGGCAGCTCATATTTATTTAAAGCCTCGTTCACGGCGGCTGGCAGCCGGTCTTCATCATGAGCCATGATGGCTGAAAAAAATCTCAGGGTCCATTCCCTGGCTAATTTGCGGTTGCCGGCAAAGGTTATAATCAGGTCCGGGTGAAGTGCCTGAAGCTCGGCCAAGGCCCGAGCCGTAAAAGCAGGCGAGTAGAACCTTAACTTGGCTGGATTAAGAAAATCAGAATAATTGGCTTCTATGACCAGGGCCGAATAGCGATATGCCTCCAGTTCGCCAAGTGCCTGATGTAAAAGCGGCATACGTCCGAATTCGCCGAGTAGATTTTCAAACGTCTTTCGTTCGACCACGGCGCGAAGTCCATTTTCTGACACCAGAGCATAATCGCCGACCGGCAGGTTTTTACGCTCCACGGTGCAGCCTGGAAAGTTCCAGGGATAACGCTCGTTTTTATCGATGACAATGTGAAGCCGCGGTGAACCCTGGGTGGTAAGCTTGACTTTGATTTTCCTTTGGATCAAATTGCTTCTGGTTCGCCAGAAAATCTGTTCATATTCTCCTTCTTTTTGTTTGTATTTTTTCTTCAGAAAAAGAAACTCGCAGCGCTTATTGATCGTTCGGTCGAGCACCACGGCCAGCCTTTTTCCATAGCGTTTCAGGGAAATGATGGGCACGCGTTCAATTTCTTGGGCAGGATAGAGTGAACCCTGGGGATCTTCGCGTAGGCAAAAAATGTGTCCCTTAGTCCCCGGCCACCGGTCCTGGACGCGGAGACACAGTAAGTTTTCTTCGCCTCTGATTATTCTAATCCGGTAAGGAAATTTCTCATGACCCGTTGCTTCCAGCAGCCAGTAGGTCGTTTCCATGGGCTTTATCTAAATTAAAAGATATCTCAGATATCCCATTTTTTCAAATTTTTAAATTAATCCTGAATGAAAACAGGGAGGCTATTTCTATTTTTGATTTTTTACCAGGAAAAACTATCCTGTGTAGAAAATAGGGTGTAGGGCTTCAAATAAATAAGGTGAATGAGTATCATATCTCCCGTTTAAGGGCGCCAGAATTAGAATCCAGAATTAGAATTCTGGAAGCTGAGTTCCTGAAGTTCGGCAGCATAGGTTTCCATAAATTTTCTTATGGCAGTTTTGGCAAAGACTCCGATGGCTGCATAGTGAAATTGTAGAGTAGCCAGGTGCCTGAGGATGTATTTCCAGGAATAAAAGCGGGCCATGGCTTTGAAGGTCTCTACCTGGAGCGTAAGCGGCGTCAGAAGCGCAGGTTGGTGCACCACGTGGTGGGCGTCGTATTTGCTCCAGTCAGTGTGTAGCAGCCGCTGGCTTTTCACCAGGTCATAATAAAGCGGCGTTCCGGGCAGCGGGGTTAAAATCAGGAACTGGACAGTGTCAATACGGTGCTTCCCGGCAAAATCGGTTGTCTCCCGGATGGTATCCAAATTATCGGTATCAGCACCCAGGACAAACATTCCGTGGATATGAATGCCGTAAGTCTTGAGAGTCCTGATGCAGGTGATTATATCTTCCAGGTCCTGCTTCTTGTTGTAAGCCTGGAGGGTAGCCGGGTTGATAGATTCAAAACCGATGTAGAGAGTATGACAACCGGAATCAGCCAGGAGGCGGACCAGTTCTTTATCTTTGGCCACATCCACTCTGACCTGAGTGGACCAGGTCATTTTAATCTTTTCGGCCAGAATTCCGCGGAGTATTTCTTTAGCCCTCTTGAGGTCAGCGGCAAAGTTGTCGTCAACGATAAACTTGGTGGCTTTAGAAACAGAAGCAGCCTTTTTGAGCTCTCTGAGTGTGGCCTCCACCGACTTAAAGCGATATTTCCGACCAAACATCTGAATGACTGAGCAGAAACGACAGCCGTATGGACAACCCCTGGAGGTGGAAACAGGGTAGATATTAGACGGTTTCCACTTATGAACCAGGGATAAGTCGGGCTCTGGTAGTCTGTCAAGGTCCTGGATGGATTCAGCCGGCGGATTATGATATTTATGGCTGTCTTTTCCTCTGAAGGATAAGCCATTAATATTGTGCAAGAACGGTTTTCCCTTTTCTAAGTAATCTATCAGTTCCAAAAAAGAATTCTCGCCTTCACCCCGTATGACAAAATCAGCGTGGTCCAGGGCTTCGTCAGGCAGGAACGTTACGTGAGGACCACCCATGACTACCGGAATTCCCAAGGCTCTGAGGCGGTCAGCGATAGTGTAAGCCCTGACCGCAGTTGAGGTGATGGTGGAGATACCAACCAGGTCGGAGCTTTCTATGAAAGACCAATCCGGTTCTGACACATCTTCTACGAAAACTCTGGTGTTATAACCCCGGTCCCTGACCATCGTTGAGAGTAGGACAGCCCCCAGTCGGGGCAGCGGAAACTTGCTAAAGATATGAAGACCGGGTGAGCCGGCTTCAATGAATGAAATTTTCTTAATAATCATGATTTTTAGGGCGGTGAAGCCTTTCCTTTCAAAAGATGGCCGGGGGAAAGCTAACCGGGTTCATCACTCTGAGTGGCCTTAAGTCAGGATTGGCCAAAAGATAGTTCTAAATATAGATTTTCCACCTTGCTACTGAAAGCAAAAACCAGCTGACTTTGCTCACTTCGATTTTTCTATGGGGAGAACTTAGCAACACTATCAACCCCCTCTATCCTTAATTAGAGATTAGAGGCAGCTAAATGCAGCTGTTTCAACCCAAAACCGTCTTTCCCCTCCTTGATATGAATATATGCTTATAGTTTCAGCAAGTCAAGCAGTGAATTCTTTCAGGGTAGGACATGGTATCCAGTCTAAGGGGAGTATCTGGAAGCGGCAGCAGGCTTCAACCACCCTGTCGGAACGATTGCCCTTGGCCAGCATAACTCTGGAAGCACCAGCTTTTATGAAGTCCTCCAAGTTATTGTCAATTCTCTCGGCGGTAGTCAGGCCGAAGCTTCCGCTGGGTAGGCTCCGGGGCGTTTTGACCGGTCCGGCATAAGCAGAACAACTTTCAAAAAAGTAAAAGTCAGCTGGCCACCGTCGGGACAGTCTGAGGCCCGTCTGGCAAAACAGCAATGGTAGCTTGCGGGTTGGAGCGAAGAAGTTCTTTCACGGTTTCTTCGACCGAGGGGCAGGGAAGAACATGTGACCGCCGGATTTCTTCTTCCGTCAGGCCGTCGGTATAAAGGTAGACGCGAGCTTTTTGTCTTATCTGGGCTAGAATCTGGGCTTCCCACTGGTCGTGGCAGCGAAACCCCGGGGTCATTATCCGGGCCAGGATTTCTTCCGGTGAGCTGGCTTCCCACAGCAACCTCTTGAACTCGCCGTGGTTGGGTAAGCCGTCCCAGCACTCGGCAGCCATGATAATTACCCCGCCCGGTTTGACGATGCGGGCGGCAGCCGACATTCCTTTAACGGCCTGGTAAAGGTTAAGGTCCAGCGGGTAGCCGCTGTTGCTGGTGATGACGATATCAAACGGCTGAGCCACCTTTCTTAGGGCATGGCGCCGGGCAAATTCGCAGCCGGCCTGGTGGGCTTTAATTAAATCGCCAGCAAAAACGCCGGTAATCTCCCGGGCCTGGTTCAGAGTAACGTTAAGGAGAAAGGTCGGTCTGGTAAGCAAGGCTATCTCCAGCATTTCTTCCCAGAGAGGATTGCCCTCCGTAACTGTCCAGGTGGCCTGAGGGTCAGCCAGCATGGTTGCTCCGTGGTTATCCAGAATGCTGTCCACGTCGGCGATGCCGGGCAGAACAGCTTTCGGGCCACCGCTAAAACCAGCAAAGAAATGGGGCTCAATAAAGCCAGTTAGAATGCGCACAGAAGCCTCAAGGTAGGTGCGGTTGACCCGGACTGTCCGACCGGCGCGATTTTTCCCGACTGGAGCCAGGGTCGTTTCTTCCCAGGCGTTGTGCTGGACAATGCGGTAGCGATTGACCACGGCTTCACCCAGCATGATTTTAAGCTCGTCTTCAGTCTGCGGCCGATGGGTGCCAAGAGCATTAACCAGAACAACGTGATTATCTGGCACTCCAGCCCGGGCTAACTCCTCCAGCAACACCGGCAGCACCCGGTCGTTGGGCATCGGTCTGGTGAGGTCGCTAAAAACTACGGCTACAGTGTCGGAGGGGCGAACCAGCTGGCGAAGCGGGGGACAGCCAAGGGGAGAATTCAGAGCTTCGCTCAGAGCGGCGCGCTCATCTTTCAGACCGGGGACAAATTCTGGTTCTATGACGGTCACAGGAGCTTTATCGGGAAGTTCAACGTCCAACCCTTGGCGGCCGTAAGCTAACCTGATGCGCATGTTTAACCTCCGTGGAGTTCAGCAGGATTATAGCAAAAAATAGCGGAAAAAAGGAAAGAAGGAACACGAATAATGGATAATATCCCTTGCTTTCTGCTGTTAAAAAATAAACCCCCCCCGCCCTCGTTTGCTTCGGGGGTTTTTAATTAGCGTTCAGAGATGATTTCCTTTGGTTTAAAACGCAATACCAATGGTTGCGGACCAGACGCCGTTCTTGACATCCAGCTGGCTAAGGTCATCCGCGGCTTCAATGATTTTTTGCAGACCGAGGCTGTAGCGAACGTCAATTGACAGGTGGCGGCCAAAGTCAAGGCCAGCTCCAAAAATGGCCCCGTAATCGTTGTTCTTAAGAATTTTTTCCTGGAGAGGAATATCTTCACCGTTCAACTGGAGTTTCTCCTTTAGTTTGAAGCCCACGGCTGGACCAGCGAAAATAACCGGTTGAATGATGGGGGTGGGCAGACGCAGCTTCAGCAGGAGGGGAATTTCCAGGTAGTCGCCGTAGAGCTTTTCTGTATAAGTGCCGGTTGGGTCCTCAATAGTTGAGCCTTTCATGGTGTAGAGGAATTCAGGCTGAATGGTGATGACTTTGCCCAGGTCAAAGGCGAAGAAGATACCGCCAACCAGTCCGTACTTTCCGCTGGTCAGAGTACCGGCCTCTTCTATTAAGTTAACGTCTGAGCCTATAAACTTGGCCGTGTTTGCTCCAGCTTTAAGGCCAAACCGAACGCCAGCTTCGGAGGAAACAGAAATCAGAAAGAAAAGAAAAATAGCAGCCAGCAACAGACTTAAGGATTTTTTCATGGCAACCTCCTTTTTTTCATCATATCAAAATTAGTCGCCCAAAATAAATAAAACAACACCTAAAGGGGTGATTTTCAGGATTATTATTTTTTATCTGGCAGAGGTTACGGGAAAATAGAAATTAAAGGCGGAAAATCCGAACTAAAGCCAACTTCTGGATGGCTGAACAGGCAAAGCCAGGTGCTTTTTGGCCAGGGGATAAGAGAGGCAAAGGAAGTCAAAAAAAAGGGTGCAGAGCTGGTTAACTCTTTTATGCACCATAAGACCGGTTAAAACAGGCGGGCCGGTAAATACAGGGGGCCTGTTCCTGGTTTTGGCCAGGGATGGATAAAAGCAAAAATGGGAACAGCTTACAATATCTCCCACCTTTACCGACTTTTTACAAATTTTGTGGCCAAATTTTGGGAATATGCAGATTCTCCCGGCCTTCAGGGCGTCCGCTCGTATGAAAGATACATACGGCGAAAAATATGGTCAGAGTGTTGTGCTCCGGGTTTTTACAGAATTGAGTATTCCTTGCCGTACTTGAGCATCTGCTTGACGTAATCTTCGGGGTAGGAAATCTTCACGTCTATGATTTTTCCGTTTTCGTAAACTGGCTCCAGCTCGGGGTTGATGAATCCGGCGTAGGGTGCCAGGTGCAGCTTGCGGTAGCGCTCCAGCACTTCCTGGTGTAACTCGGGGTCAACCTTGACTCCGTAGGTTTCCACCAGGTTTTTAGCCGCCTCATAATCTCCTTCGCTGGTTATCCTCTGGATTTCCTTAAGCAATTCGCCGTAAAGCTGGCGCAGTTTCTGGTAGTCGTTTATCACGAAGTAGGTTTTCCCGTCTTTTTTTACCCGTGAAATTACGTTATCTGGCTTGCCCTTTTCATAGACCCAGTGGGAAACGAGTGCCCGGGCTCTCATGTGAGCTTCTTCTATGGTTTTCCCCGGCTCTATCCTGGTGAGCTGGGTCATCAGACCGTTTCTGATGTCCATATCATAAGCAGCCTTGGCGGCGTCCTCGTTGGGCAGCACACCGAGCTCCACCAGCTTCGGGTCCATGATGAAATAGAGTGCGAACAAATCAGCTCGCGCCTCTTCAATCGGCGAGTGGTAATTCTTAAGGTCCTCACTCTTCACTCCGGGCAGAAGCTTTCCTGAACCGTGCCCCAGGCATTCATGTAAATCGGTATGTACGTTGCCGGCCAGCGAGCCGTATTTTTTGATGCGCTCCAGTATTTCCTCGTTGTAAGTGAACTCTTTACCGAAAGGCGAATCCAGAGACGACTGGTCGTAAGCATAGGTAATGTTTTCCAGCGTGACCGATTTAGACCCGTACATCCGGCGTATCCAGTTAGCGTTGGGCAGGTTGATGCCGATGGGTGTTGACGGATAGCAATCGCCCCCGAGCATGGCCGCGGTAATGACCTTGGCGCTAACGCCCGTAGCTTTTTCTCGCTTGAACCGCGGGTCGATGGGTGAGTGCTCTTCAAACCACTGGGCATTGGCCGAGATAACAGCCACCCGCTTGGTGGCTTCCGGGTTCTTGAAATTGACCAGGGCTTCCCACGAAGCTTTCATGCCCAGCGGGTCGTTGTAGACTTCTATGAAGCCGTTAACGAAATCAACAACCGATTCAGTATCCTTGACCCACAGGATGTTGTATTCATCAAACTTCTTGAGGTCACCGGTGCGGTAATACTCTATTAGTTTTTCAATGGTCTGGCGCTGCAGGTCGCTTTCCGCCACGGCGGCTGCTTTTTCCAGCCAGTAAACAATTTTTTCCAGGGCCGGGCCGTACTTCCCACCAACGCGGTAAACTTCTTCCAAGATCTTTCCGTCTTTCTTCACCACCCGTGAGTTAAGGCCGTAAGAAATTGGGGTGGGGTCATTCTTGTCAACCAGGCGGGCGTAATACTCTTCCACTTCCTTCTGGGTCACGCCTTCGTAGAAATTGACGGCTGAGTTAGCCACCAGGTCCACAGACGGGTCCTGGCAGACTTTCTTGGCGTCAACTTTGGGGTCAAAAATGATAGGCTTCAGGAAAGCAATGAACTCCTCAAGCGACTGTCCTGCTTCCAGCGGGAACTTTACACCTTGGCTGCCTTTGACCAGGGCTTCAAAGTATTCGGGGCTGAATTCCGGCAGGATTTTGTCGGTGGAATAATGATGGTGGATACCGTTGGAGAACCAGACTCTCTTGGTATAAACCATGAACTTTTCCCAGTCTGGTGTAGAGCGGTCTCCCTGATAGCCTTCAACTATGGCGTCCAGGGTTTTGCGAACCTTAAGGTTGTGCCGGTAATTCTGGTCAAAGATTATGTCCCGTCCCCAGAGGGCAGCTTCGCTGAGGTAGTAGATGAGCTCTTTCTGTTTAGGGGTTAATTCTTCAAAGCCTGGAACCTGGTAACGAAGAATTCTGATGTCAGCAAACTGGTCAACCTGCCATTTAAACGCCTGCTTGGTTTCAGCTTTGCTTTCGGTAGCTTTTTCCGGTGCTTTTTTGCAGCCGGCTACAAAAAGGACCATAAATCCGAGCATTAATAAGGCCACCATTTTCCTCATTTCCTTACTACTCCTTTTTATTTTGTAAGCTTTTATTAGGAGCAACTCCTCGCTTACTGATTATTTGTTTCTTCACTATCTTACCAAAAACGGCGGCCATAATACATAATTTTTAAATTGCCTTTTTGGTTGGGATGACTATAATTTTAGTCGGAAATAATGGAAAGATTAAAAGACGACAAACTTGAATGTTCTGAATTAACCAACCTCCTGGAACTTCTTTTAACCAGCTTATCTCTCTTAAACCATCAGGCCGAACAGCTGAAATTAAGAATCAGTCAGCTGGAAAACTTGATCTCTGGCTGCCCGCAGCTGGAGAAATTTCCAGCCAGGGCCGAGCTCAGCCAACTTTTAACTTCTCTCAAAGCTTGGGTTGAAAGACATGGCTTTTCTGGTGAAGACGAGGAAGCCTCCGCTCTTCAGGCCAAACTGCAGGCCGTTCTGGACATCTCTTCTTCCTTCCTCCAGGCACCCCAGAGGTCCTACAAAATTCTGGTCATTGAGGACGACCCCCTGACTTCCCGCCTTATCTCTTATTATTTGAAGGACCTTAAAGCTGAAATTATGGCCTTTAACGAGGCCGAAGCCGGTCTTGATTATCTAAAAAAGGAATTACCCGACCTGATTCTTCTGGATTTAATTCTGCCCGGCATGGATGGCTTCCAGCTTTTAAGCCAGATTAAGAAAAATCCAGAGTGGCAGAAAATCCCGGTCATCATGATGAGTTCTGTTTCGGGCGAAAAAGAGATAATCAAAGCCCTGGAAATGGGAGCCTCTGATTATCTGACCAAGCCCTTTTCTCCGAGAATAGTCAGCGCCAAAGTCAAACATTATCTGAACATGGTCTGAACGGTGATGATAGAAAACCCGGGTTTACTGGCGCAAAAAATCCTGCTCGTTTCTCTTGAAGTCCTGGCTGTCTTTCTGCTTTTTTTAATTCTTTTCATCATAATTTACAGGTATCTGAACGCCAGGCGAGCGGCCTGGTTTGAGCAAAACTATCAAAGGATTACTGACGAACTGCTGGAAATGTTGACTTCTTCTGACCCGCAACAAATCCTGGCCGTAGCGGAGAAAAACAGAAAGTTTTTTGGGCCCTTAACCCACGCCCTTCTGGACCTGGCTCGAAGAATCAAAGGACCGGAAAGAGAAAAACTGTCGGCTGTTTTCCACCTGACGGTGGAGAAAAAGGTTAATCGTTATTTAAGGTCGCCTTTTCTTATAAGAAGATTAATGGCCGCCCGGCTGCTGGATTTTTTCTCTGAGCTTCCGGCTCCGGAGTTGTTAAGGAAACTGCTTAAGGATAAGCCACCAGTCCGACTGGCGGCCATAAGCGCTTTGGCCCGCATTCCTTCAGAGAAGACGGTGAATTTCATTCTGGAGACGCTGGAATCAGACCCGGCCCCTGATTTTCAGGCTTACCTGGAAATTCTGTATCCTCTGGGAGAAGCTCTGGAAAATCCGCTGCGGCAGTCTTTGAAAAAAACCTTGCGCCCGGAAATTCTGTCTTTTTACATAGAACTGGCCGGAGTTATTCCCTTACGCCGGCTTTATCCCGACCTCCTTCCTTTTAAGGACAGCGAAAATAAAGAAGTAAGGATAAAAACGGCCCGGGCTATCTCCAGGATGGAGCTGCCCGAGTCTTACCCGGTTCTTTTAGAAATGGCTTCTGATTCTTCCTGGGAAGTTCAGGCTCAGGCCATATTGGGCCTGGGCCGGTTAAAAAACCCGGAAGCCATTCCTTTTCTGGTTGAGGCCCTCAGTTCTCCTTTCTGGCATGTCAGGCTTAACGCCAAAGAAGCCCTGCTGCTGATGGGTGAGCTCGGAATTGAAGCGCTCAGGCAAGTGGCGGCAAACTCTCCGGACCGCTTTGCCGCGGACATGGCCAGCATGGGTTTGCTGGAATACGAGGAATTTCATCAGCGGGTTTAAGGCATGAAAGAAGTGCTGCAGCTGGTTCTTTCGGTTTCATCCTGGGCCATCATCGTCTATTTTTTGGTCCTAAATTCTTTCTACTTATTTTTTATCCTGACTGCTGTCTTTGAGCTTTTGCGATACCGGCATCTTCAATTGGTGCTGAAAACCATAGAAATTTTACCCACTCCACTGGTTAAACCGGTTTCCATCATCGCCCCAGCCTTTAACGAAGAAAATTCCATTGTCCAGAGTGTGACTAACCTTCTGTCTCTGGATTATCCGGTCTATGAAGTCATCGTGGTCAACGACGGCTCAACTGACGCCACCCTGCAGAAGCTCATAGAGCATTTTCGGCTGAAAAGAGTAAACCTTGTTTTCAGGAAGGTTCTGGAGACCAAACCCATCCGGGGCGTTTACCTCAACCCTGATTATCCCCGGCTGGTGGTGGTGGACAAAGAGAACGGCAAAAAAGCTGACGCTCTGAACGCTGGCCTGAACCTCAGCCGCTACCCGTTGTTCTGTGCTGTGGACAGCGATTCAGTGCTGGACCGCGATGCTCTGCAGAAAGTGGTCCGGCCGTTTCTGGAAGACCCGGCCAGGACCGTGGCTGCTGGTGGGATCATCAGACTGAGCAACGGATGCGTAATAGAAAGGGGACAGCTCAAGAAGATGGCTGTTCCTAAAAACATTCTGGTCAGGTTTCAGATAATTGAGTACCTGAGAGCTTTTCTCGGGGGACGGACGGGCCTTTCGGCCCTCAACAGTCTGCTCATCATCTCAGGGGCTTTTGGTATTTTTCGTAAAGATGTAGTGATGGCTATTGGCGGCTACCGGAAAAACACCGTGGGCGAGGATATGGACCTGGTGGTCAGGATGAGGCGTTATCTTCATGAAAAAAAGCAGAAGTTCCGAGTAAGATTTTTGCCTGACCCTATCTGCTGGACCGAAGCGCCATCCAACCTCCGCTCCCTGGCCAATCAGCGCAACCGCTGGCATCGGGGCCTGATTGAAACTATGCTGGCCAGCCGGAGATGCTTTTCCACCCGCGCTACGGCGTGACTGGCTTACTGGCCATGCCGTTCTATTTCCTGTTTGAACTTTTAGGACCGTTGATTGAGCTGCTGGGCTATGTTTTCTTCATAGCTGGCTCTGTTTTCGGCCTCATCAACTATTTTTATGCGGCCTTGTTTTTTGCTCTGGCTGTGGGCGTGGGAGCGATGATTTCCCTCAGTTCCATTCTGCTGGAAGAGTTTTCCCTGCGGCGCTATCCCACGACCCGGGATGTCTTGAGCCTCTTGCCCTTCTGTTTTTTTGAGAATATCATTTACAGGCAGTACCTGTCCTGGGTCAGGGTTAAAGCCTTTGTAGATTTTCTAAAAGGAAAGAAAGAATGGGGAAGGATAGAGAAAAAAGGATTTTAACCGTTTTGCTCCTGCTGTTTTTTGCTGGCGCAACCGTCGTTTACGGCCAGGAATACGACCGGGAAACAGTGCTGGAAAGAGCCAGGTTAGCTGTTCAGAAGGCCGAGTACCAGAAAGCTATTGACCTCTGCCAGAGCTATCTGGCTGGAAAAGAAGCTGATGTGGAAGTGAGCTTTGTTCTGGCCCAAGCCCAGGCTTTTAGCGGAGATTATGAGGCGGCTCTCAAAACGCTGGACCTGATACTTCAGCGGCAACCTGACCATGGAGATGCCCGGGAGCTAAAAGCCAGCGTAGAAAGATGGAAAAGAGAAAGAGACAAAGAAAAAGACAGGGAGAGAGAAACAACAAGAACAGCCGCGGCTAAGTTTGAAATCTGGGCTCAGTACCGGTCGGATGATTACAGCTCAGAAGCTAACTCGTTTGGTTCGCAGAGGATTTTTCTGGTGTGGAGACCTTCCAGCCGGCTCACAATTATACCCAGAGTGGCACATACGCGTTACTTTAACCAGACTGATTATCAATTCGGGCTGGAAGCCTATCCCAAGTTATGGAAAAAAGCTTATGCTCTGGTTGATTTGAGCTACGCCACGCCGGCTCATTCTTTGCCGCGCACCTCGTGGTGGTTAGAAATTTATCAGGGGTTTTACCGCGGCCTGGAAGCTTCACTTGGTTACTGGAAGATGAATTTTCCGGCCAGAGATGTTTCCATCGCTTTGGGAAGTCTTGGCTATTACTTTAAGGATTATTATTTTTTAGCCCGCGGGTATTATTCCTCAGTGGAAAACGGTCATGAGTTTTCCTGGCTGGCTCAGGGCCGGCGCTATTTTGGCTCGGAAAATTACGTTTATCTTCTTTTCGGCTCAGGCTCCCGGCCGTTTGAAATCAGCAACGTCGGCGACCTGGTTTTTATAAAATCAATCATGTTTGGCGGTGGCTTCAATTTTTATGTTAAAAGGCACTGGAAAGTGGAAGGAGTGTTTTCTCGGGTCAAGGAAAAAGATGGCCCGCGCCGCACCACCATTTCCCTCACCACCGGCTACCGCTTCTAAAATCGGGGGACGTCCTCCGCGTTCCCTTATTTTCGCCAAGAGAAACCAAAAATCGGGGGACACCTTAAATCATTAATTTTAAAAAATGAGGACACAAACTATATTTCCATTTTTTTATTTGTGAAATAGGGGACAAAGTGGGGGGAGGACTTACGTGTCTCCTAATTTTCGTTTAAAAATAGAGATATGATAAAAAATGGTGAGATGATACATATTTCCTGATTTTCTCCAGGAAAATCGGGGGACAGAGTAGAATTTCCCTCGTTTCTCCCTGGTTTCTGAACGTCCTTTGTTTCTTAAAATTCAGCGACAGAGTAGAACGTCACCAGTTTTTGTCACCAGTTTTTGCCTTTTAAAATTTCTTCTGGTCTGACATCAAGCCGTTGGGGATGATTCTTGCCGTAATAGTAGCATTCCAGAATGCGGCCCTGCCTGTCCACGGTCAGAATGAGTTCGTCGTCAAAGAAAATCTTGTAAAACCCGTCCTGCAGGCCAAACTGCTGACAAACAGCCGGAGCCATCCCGCAGGAGAAATAGGCATAGCTGTATTTCGTTTTTGGTGTGGCTTTAAAAGCTTCGCCAATCGTCTCCATGATCAGCTTCTCTCTGCTTTGGGCATCCATCCTTGAAGCTGCCAGGGCGGCGATTTTCTGCTGGAGCTGGTCATAGAGAGGATTGGTTGTCGCCGCGCCTGCCCGGCCCTGGCCGGCGACTCCCTGGTTAGCTTGTGCGCCCGGCTGCGAACCGGCGGCACCGGCAGGCCTCATCTTGAGCTGACCCGTCAGGATGATGCTCAGCGTCTTCAGGTTTATCACCCTCAGGTTGATGTCAACTTCATTTCCAGCTCCCCGGGAAACTGTGCCGGCAATGATGGCTCCAAGACCGAGGTTGCTTGTCCACCTGGAAGCTATTTCCGGGTTTAATTCGCCGACGCTTTTCAGGTTGAGGAAAGCTCTGTCCACTATCTCAAACCGGCCTGAATTAACCAGGGCCTGAACCAATTTTTCTGAAGCCACGGCGGCTTCTCTTTCCAAGCCCGGCCCTTCCAGTGATTCAAAAGCCAGTACCGCCAGCTTTTTATTGCCCAGCTTGCTTAAAGCCTGGTCCAGGCTGTCAATGAAGGTTTCCAGCGGCGGTTTTTGCTCCTGAGCTTGAGCGGCTGGAGTGCCGGTTGTTTCCTGCAACTGCCCAATAGAGGAGCTGGCTAAAATTGAAGGCCAGAAATTCAGCCACATAATAAATGTTAGAAGGATTAAAAAACTCAGCCAAAATTTCTTTCTCATTTTTGATTTCCTATAACTTTTTTTATTTATTTTCTTATAAAATTTTCAGACTGGAATCAAGGTTGGGCAGGCTCATCCTTAAAAATTGTGGTGATTTCAGCAATTTCTGGTCATGAACATCCAGACTTATTTTCGACAAAAGGAGCTCTGGTGTAGGGGGAAAAGCGGTGCTTTATAATGCCTTACCATAGTTCATTTTAAAGGTTAGAATGGAATTAGATTGTCCTTAATTTTTAAAATGGATTTATAATATGTTTAAATTTATGTAATTTATTGATTTTTAAATAAATACAGCCCATATAAACCTAATAAATTACCACACTTTTCACGAAAGAGCCGGTTGGGCATATTACTTTATCGTGATCTTTTCCATCAATGGGGGGCTTGGTGTTCTTTCTCACCGCTTTGGGAGGTATTAAAGACTATCGCCAGGAGAAAAGCCTTCCTGTTCTTGATTAGTTCCAGCTGAAGGAGTAGAATCACCTGACATTGATAGTTAAAGCTTGGCTTGAGAGGCGGACAATCAGTCTGCTGAATTAATCAAGTTTGGGCAATAGATCAAGGAGTGAAATTAATGCAATTTCGGAGACATTTTAATTATTGTCAGAAGGCGATACTAATCAGCCTGATGGTTTTCTGTATTCTGGGCCTGGGCCTGGTTTCGCCTGCTCATTCTCAAGCCCTCGGTCAGAGCTGGAAGCCGAAGGCTCTTCAATCGGTGGCTATGATTCAGGTTCAGCAGAAAGACGGAAGCAAGCTGAGGGGAATGACCTTTCTGGCTTTGAAGGATGGTCTGGGGATAACTGCCTTTAATGTGGTAAAGGATGCAGGCAAGGCTTCAGTGGTCTTTCCTGATGGCGAAGAGTATGGGTCCACGGGAATTGTGGACAGAGATGAGAAAAATGGTGTAGCTCTGGTGAAGCTGAGGATTTTCGGTAAGCCACTTCTTTCTCTCAGAGCAGCTCAGCCGACAGTTGGCGAGCAGGTCTTCTGTCTGGTAAATAAAGACGGTGACTTCGGAGTACTGGAAGCTTTGGTTGGAGAAATGACTTCAGCTGGGACGGCGGGGACGGCTGGCAGCTTCCTTCTTAAAGGCAGCTTGCCCGAAGGTAACAGCGGCGCACCGGTTTTTGATAAAAGTGGTGCTGTAATCGGGATGTTGCACTGGAAGTTAGAAGGAGACAAAGGATATTATTTTCTGATACCGGCTGCTGCGATTATGGCTCTGGATAGCACTCTTCCGACTCAGCCCTGGCCCGCAGCAGGAGTCGTGGCCGCCAGTGAAGCCAGAGAATCATCCGCTCCTTCAGAGGTTGAACCTCTGGAGAATGTGGATGCCCTCCTGGCTGAAGCTTGCCTGATTTTGGATACTTTGAGAGCACATCATGATTTTGAAGATATCAGAACTTCTGGCCAGGGTTATTTATCGGGAGTGAGCACAGAGCTTTATGCCGCCCAGCAGAAGACTGAACAGATTCTTAAAAAAATTGCTGGGCTTAAGATTAACGACCCAGTGAGAAAGAAGGCAGTCCAGGCCGTCCTGGAAATCGGAAGCAAACGGTATGAAGCAGTTGACGCCTTTATCAAGGCCGTAGTAATCGGCCAGGAGTATAAAGACTGGGGAGCCTCAGCTAAAGATATGTACAACCGCTCCCAGGCCTCCTGGCAGATAGCGGACAATCTGATAGAAACCAAAAAGAACGACCTGATTGAGCTTTACAACAGCTCTACGGTTTTTAAGGAGAAGCTATTAAAGCCGTTAGCTTTTTCTTTCGGAATCCTGGAGCCCTCCACCCAGCTGGATTTGGGCGTTGTTTCCTTCCCTCAAGCCCCTTTTTATATCATCACTACTAAAAAAGTATCTTTTGCTGAGAAGCTGGGCTTCTGGTCTGGTGATAGGATTATTTCTGTAGCTGGGCGGACATTCAGTCCTCAAGACACGCTGGAAGACTTAAAGGAAACTTTAATGAATAACCTCGGCCAGCAGGTGGAAGCTGTGGTTGAGCGCAACGGCAAAGAGAAAATTTTAAAGCTCAAAATTCCCAAAGATATCCCTCCCGTTTATCTAAAAAACAATAGACATCGTTAAGTTTCCCTTTTTAAGGGTCATATCCCGGCAGAAAATCCGGGGACACCTTACAGTGTCCCTATTGGGCCTTCTTTAAGCCAGACCTTCTTATAAAGCTCGCGGTGACCAACAGCCCGTCTGTCGTTCCTATTATGTTGGATGGGTGATGCACTCCACCCCGCCGCTTCCAGATACTCCCCTTAGACTGGATACCATGTCCTAACCTGAAAGAAGAAAACTCTTGACAAAATCGTATCTTTGCCTAAATTTATTATCGGCATCAGGAGAGGCTCCGAAATGGAGCCCGGCAACCTGGGACGGACACCCAAGGTGCCAGCTCGCTGAAGGCGAGGATGTGGCCGTGACCGGCGGTGTCGCCGGTGGAGAAACGGCAACTAAGTGTCCGGAGCGTGGCTAACCCGCTCACCTGATGCCAGGTGAAGCGGGTTTTTTTATGTCTGAATCTTGATGACCTTTGGCCGCGCTCAAGCCCGCCGTCGTTTCTCCCCATCCTCCCGAGCAGCTGGCACTGCGGTTCCTCCCAAATTTTAATCAAGGAGGTGCCTCGTGTAAGAAGTAAACCAAAGCAAATTAAATCTAATTTTTTTGGGGAAATTTAGTTGAAAGGAGGAAATTATGAATCCACTTTTGATGCATCCCATTTATGACCAAATGAAAATCTGCAAGGTTTGCCGCTATGTTTATGGACCTCTTAAGTTCGTTGAAGATAATAGAGAGTTTTATCAACCCTGCATATGCAATAGCGCTTATAGCTGGAGAAATGAGAAAAGTTTACAAAGAGCGTTTAATTTGGACCTCGACGAAATTATAACCTTGTGTTATAGCTGCGGTACCGAACTTATCACTAGCGGGACAAGGTGGTCCGTTTGGTTCTGCAAATTTTGCAAAGAAAAAATTATGCAGTTTAACAGCACCGAATTGTATTATGCGCCAATCCCCATAGGAAGACATTCGATGATGAATGGCATTTCTCTGAACTTATATAGACCTGGTTCTATGCACAGCATTCCCTCATTCGTGCAGGGCGTAAATTCTCTCTTTAACCGTCAAGATCATCTTTGGGAATGGAGAAAGCTAATTGTTGTAAAAAACTGTGAACTGGCTGGATTGCCAACTGATCAAGATGTTAATTTGGTTGACTATCTCAAGGCGACCAGCAATGAAGAGTCGCAGAAAATGGATAGGATATTAGAACTTGTGGAATTTTTCAAAAAAAAATATAAACCTAAGGCCATCAAGAGAAAACGATAATTTAGAGATACCGGTCAAGAGTTTTGTACCTTGGTAAAATCATAAAATCACTGGGACATAATAGTGGCGTTGGCTTCGTCTTCTGAGACTTGACAAAGGAGGTTTATCATGAGCAACAATCAAAACAAAGGGGCTTTTTCGGGCAACAACCAGGGGGTAATTTCAGGCAGCGCCGGACAATTTGAGCCCGACAAGGAGATGGAACTTTTTCCGCTCAAACCAGAGCAGTTCAACGATGCCGGTGATTGGTTTAATGCCTGCCGCTCAGCCGGCATATTGGTTCCTGTGCAGCTGGGTCAGGCTGTCAGTCAGGTTGAAGAAAAGCTGGGCTTGAAGTGGCCTGAGTCGTTCTACATCCTGCGCCGGAATCGTTATGTTGAGATACTGGCGCCAAACATGCTGGCGGTCCGTTTGAACTGGAACAAGCTGATTGAGGAACACAGCGGGGCGAAGAAGTAGGGGAAACGAGTAAGGAGTAGATGCTGGTGCAAAAATGAGCTGGCGGGCTACGCTGCGGCTGTAGCTGCGATGGAGGCGTGGGCCCTCGGCAAAAGCGGGGTTGACGGGGGGGACACGATACTGTGTCCCCCTTTTCATCCCTTGAATACGTTCTCATTATGCCAGTTGAGATAATCTTTTCGTGGCCATTCATCGTCGCTTTCAGGTAGCACGATTAGTCGCTTCCCATTATATTGATAATAGCTCTTCCGATTTAAGCGACATCTGTCTTTACCTAATATTTGTTTTTTGACAGTTTGACAAAGTCAAATAGCTATTATTTAAGTTTCTTTTGTTCCTTGTTATATAATATCACATAAAAAGCCAATACTTGACAATTAATGTAATAATATATAAATTTAAAAAGGAAGCCAGAACTGTGGTGCATTAGTAATGACCTAATTAAAAACTTAGCGCCTTGATAAAACTTGTCTTATTTTGGCGTCATTTATAAGGGAGGCTAATATGGAAATTACTCAGAAAGAATTAGCCCGCCGGTTGCGTGAAGCCCGAGAAAAAGCCGGTTTTACACAAGAACAGGTAGCTAAAGCCCTTGGCCTGGTGCGGCCGGTAATTGCCCAGATTGAATCTGGAAAACGCAAAGTTTCGAGCCTTGAACTTGCCGCTCTGGCGCGCCTTTACGGGCGGCCTATTAGCAGCTTCTTTGAAGAGGCCTTCGAAGCGGATGGAATTTCGTTTGTCTTGCGGGCCATTCCTGAACTACGCGAGCAGCCAAGATCTCAGCGGGCCATCAGCCGAGGCCTGGAAGTTATTAATTCTATACTTGAGCTTGAGAACAAGCTGGGGACCTCTCGCCTGAAATCCGCGCCTGCTGTCATCTACCCAAAAAAAGTTCAGACCAAACTGGAAGCGATTCAGCATGGAAGGGAAGTGGCGAGCCAGGAACGAGGCCGTCTTAATTTAGGCCTGGCGCCCATCCCTGACCCGGCTGCTATTCTTGATAGCCAGGGCATATTAATATTCGGCTTTGAGTTGCCGCCTGGAATTTCCGGTTTTACCTTTCGTTCTGACCAGGCCATAATCTGTGCTATAAATGCTGATGAGCCTCCGGTTCGCCAGCGCTACTCCATCATTCATGAGTACTGCCATGTCCTCTGTGATTTGAACGACCTTCCCGGCATAGTTTCCAGAAGCCAGAGCGAGAAGGATTTAAGAGAAGTAAGGGCTAATGTTTTTGCGGCAAATTTTCTGATGCCAGAAGAAGCGGTTCAAACCTTTTTAACATCTCTGGGTAAGAGCATGCCGTCCAGGGAGAAAACACATCTATTGGTTAAGGATGAGATAGTTAGATATGAAGCCAGGCGAACTATGCAGGTCTCCAGAGTTAATTATTTAGATGCTATTAAGATGGCTAATCATTTTGGCGTGAGCGTTGAATCTGTTATCTGGCGGCTCAGCGATCTTAAATTAATAAGCGATAACGAGAAAAAAGATTTGCTAAACCAAGATAAAAGTGAGGAAGGCAAAGTTTTCAAAAAATATTTGAGAGAGCAACATCAGCTTTCTAAGGGGAAAAATAAAATTGTTTATCAAAACGCCCACGAACATCTTTTGAGCCTGGCCATTGAAGCTGCCAGGAAAGGTTTAATCAGCCGAAATAAATTGATTGAATTGTTAAAATTATCCGGCCTTGAGGAGAAAGATATTTTTATGTTTCCAGAAGCCCGTCGGTCATAAAATTTAGCTGGGGTTCACATTGGCAAAAGGGGAGATTATTTTAATAGCAGATTCAAATGCGATTATTGATTTAATAAAGCTCGCTATTCTCAATTCTATATGTAAATTGCCAGACTATAAATTTCTAATTGTTATGGAGGTTTACCAGGAGATAATTAGACCGGAACAGAGAGAAATGTTGAACAGAGCCATAGAGAGCGGCCTCGTTTCTTTAGTATCTCTCATTGAGATAGAAGAATTACAGTTATTTTCCCGATTTTCTTTAAGCTTAGGTGCAGGGGAGGCTGCCTCTCTTGCTTATGCTTATTGTCATGGTACATATTTTTTGTCCGACGAAAATAATAATGCTTTTATGCGGGAGATAAGAAATACCATTTCTGAAGCACGATTAAAACGAACGCTGGACCTTTTAGCCGAAGCAATTTCTGAGAAGCTATTTTCTGTCTTGAGCCTGAAAAAGAGAATAAAAGAATTGGAGGCTAAGGCCGTCACGCCGAGAGATTGGAATGATATAGAGCATTTTAGACGCATTCTGCTTAAGCTTGAAAATCGGAATGGCTAAATAGCAAACCCAATCTGTCGCGGCCGGGTCATTTCAATTCCTGATGCCGATTTGGCTTCAGCCAGAGAGGAGAAATGCTGAGGCGGTAGAAAGAGCTGAGTATGTGATGAAGTATCCTGAGGATATTCGCATCCTGGGAGAAAGTTTGGAAGACCAGTTACAGGTCTATATCTTTCCTCAGATAGGTAAACTCCGTATCTACTCCCCAAATGTTCTGAAGAAAGGCAACCGGTAGATAAGGCGAAAGAGTCGTGTGGTAGGAGATCACCCATCTGTAAGCTCTTATCTCATCGAGTAAACAGATGACTGGACCAATGAGTGCGCTTACATAAAGCCCGAGAAGCTGAGACCTTAAGATGGAAATATTGCGATGATCAAATAGTGAAAAAATCTTGGCTTTGTAACATAACCCATCATTCATCATATTTTTTTAAAACAATATAATCCCCTAATTTATAAGCTAAATATTTATCAACATCTTCCTCTTCTATCTTGGCATCAATAAAATTATTTAAGGCCTCTTCAAACAATTCTTTGTCTTCTATTAGCTCTTCAAATATTTCTTGCCTATAATTTTCTAATTCTTTAAATACTAAATCATCAATAGATACCCATTCCTCTTTTTCAAAGTCCCAATATATTTCTTCAAAGCTATAACAATATGGTTTTTCTAACTTGCCTAGCATAAAGAGAATTTTTTCCATTGAAAGGCCTGAATAGAAAAGCGCCTTTATAAATTTAGCCTCAGTAATTTCTTTTTCATCAAATTCATTTAGTTTTTCTGCATCAAAGGATAACAGCTTTAGCTCAAATAACTTTTTTAAAGTTGTCAGATCTAATTTAGTTTCTTCAAGGAACTGATCAAGTGTCCGCGAAAATAAGGTTCGCTGATATAAACATCCCGCATGTTTTATCATTTTATACTCCCCCTTAATATTTACCCTTATTTTTATCCATTATGATCTCATTCTTATTAGCAAGTGAATAAATTCCTTTTAAAAATATTATCTATATATGCACTTGCTTGGCAGTTAATTACTAAAATTGAAAATTCGCATATTAATTTAGGTTATCGAATTAACTCGCTTCCTGAAAGAGCTTTAACCAAGCCTTCGAAATCGTTGATTTCTAGTCTATCAAATTCTGCCTGAGGGACCTTAAGGTATTTCCATTTCTTGCCAGAATTTCTTTCTGCGTCCATGCACCATTTTTTTATCGCCTGGTCCTTCCTATCGGTATCTTCAAACTCCCTCCCTTTAGTCTCAATTATCCAATAAATTGGATTTTTCCCCTTTATTTGAACGGCAATAAAATCAGGATAATAAAAACGTATACAACCTTTGCCGCTTAGATAATCTATTTTGAATAGATTAGCCAAAGCAGCAAACTTTTCTATGTCAGGTGCATTATCAAGGAATCGGGCGAATTCCGCTTCAAAATCATTATATACAGCAACAAAATTAAAAACAGTCTTTTCACATCTTAAATGTTTTCTTCTCCATAAGAAGGGCTCAGATTTTGATAATTTAAATACTCTGAGCTCTTTAATTTCTTCTTTTGTTTCGGCCACTGCTTTTCCTATTTCTTTCGCCAGCAGATCTATTATAGCTTCTTGTATATCAATATCTGAAAGGGCATTAACCATACGCGGATCTTCAATGGATTCAATTTCGGTGCGAAAACATTTTTTTAACAGATAAAGCTCAACAAGCGGATATAATTTATTAAAGGCACCGGACAATCGAGCCCTCTTCTCAATCGTTTTTACGATTTGGCTGCATAATTCACGACCTGTAGCAGATGCCTGGCGTTCTATATCTTTTTCATCAACTACCGTTTCAGTAAAGATATACTCCAATTTAATCTTAATATTTTTATTTTGACTTAAAGAATCGCCTGAGTATAAAGACTCAAAGTCATCGTAGCTTAATTTTTCCAGATTGTTATATTTTTTTTGGTATCTGAATTCCAATTCTGGAATTTCTATATCATATTTAAGCCTTTGCTTCTCAGGAGAGATGGTTACTGGCAGCGGTGGCAGATTTTTGGTTGTCTCGATTCCCACTCCTTCTTTCTCAAGTTCCCTAACAAAATCTTCAAAGGCTTTCGTTCCCATTACCTCTAAAGTTTGTGTATGATCTGGTCCAATCCCTTTCATAATTCTCAACCCTCTGCCCACAGCCTGCTCAGGAAGAATTTTTGCCTTTGAAGTAAAAGGCCTTAGCCCCAAAGTAACCGTAACATTTTGAACGTCCCATCCTTCCCTAAGCATAAGATTGCTTACTATTATTTTCACTGTATTATCAGGCTCATCTATCTTTCTAGCCAGCTCTCGTAACTTGGGAAGGTCTTTTTCTGTAATTTTAATTTCTGTTTCTCCGGATTCACCATCTCTGGATTTGACATGAATAACCAGAACCTCTTTTTCCGGATTCTCTAAATATTTTCCTTTATAATTCCTTTTTATGGCCTCGGCGATGCGATCGCAATATTCATTCTTCTCACACATAATGAATAAAACTGGTTTTTTATTAACTTTTGAATACTCTTGATAATGCTCATACCATCTTTGAATCGCCGTCGTAATCCAGTCAGAATACTTTCTAACAACGTTATCTTTATTTACATCTTCTGGATCATTTTTTTCGACAGTCTTAACAATTAGTGGAACTTTTACGATCCTATCTTCTACCGCCTGGGCCAGGGGATAATCAACTATTATCCAGGGGTAATATGTTCCATTTTGATCTTTAGGTGTGGCTGAAAAATCTAACCATAAATTTATTCCGGACGGCAAACTATTATGAATATGCATGAGGGTTTTATGCCATTCAAGTTCTTCGTCATGAACATGATGGGCTTCATCATTCAAGACCATCAGGTTGTCCAGAGCTTTAATCTTATCAAGAATCGTTTGCGGAGATTTGGTCAAGTCTTTTTGAGGCTTTCTTCCCAGAATATCATCTACAATATTTTGTGGTTTCCAGACCTCATTCCTTTTCGCATAAAGCTGCTGAATGTTATTCACTATTAAATTACCAGATGGATTAAGGGGGGAATCATCATCCCTGGATATTATTTTTATGGACCAATGCTGCTTCCAATAAGGCGGAATTAAAGGCAGAGAATAAAATATAGGCTTCTCCACAAAATCTTTAGCCAATCTTTCATAAACTATTACATTAGGGGCAATAATCAAAAAATTATCGGGGAAATTTTTATTTCTCTCAAGTACCCTATTGAAATAAGACCAGACAATAATAAGAGCCATGGCATAAGTTTTCCCTGAACCGGTGGCCATCTTAAAAGCATATCTCAATAGCCCTTTATCTGGTATTTCCTGTTCTCCCTCCTGCTCTAACTCAGTAAAATATCTTATAACCTTCCGCTTGCCATCATTATTCTCTACTATTTTTACCTCATAATCTAATAAACCAATTTTGTATTTATCGCTGTATTTTTTTATGACGGGCTCAAGGTCTGTATATCCTTTTACTTCAAATAGATATACCAGTGTTTCAACCGCCTCCCTCTGACAGAACCAGTACCTGAAAATTTCTCCATTGACCAGGTGATCATTAAAAAACCAGTAATGTAAAAGTTCTTTGGTTGTTGAACTTACGCCTGGATAATCATCTTTACGCCACTTTTCTACTGCCTCCCTGAGTTTATTCACCAGCAAAGTGCCGCTTTTTCTTCGCCCGGATTCAATCCTGTAGCTTCCATCTCCTTCTTTAACGAGATACTTACGAGGCGGAAGCGAAGGATCGCTATCCTCTATATAAGGAATTGGCTGTTTATATTTAATTACGCTTTGTTGACAATGCCTCATTCAGACCTCCTTTATCATAAGGTCATTGTTTATCCAGATAAGCATATTATTCTCTATAGATTGCCAGTCCTCTGATTCAGTAATTTTTTCTGTTGCTACAATTACAGCTTTCTCATTCCTGGCCTTTTTAATATCAATTAGAGCTTCCGTTTCTTCCGAACTGGCATTTATATATTCCTCCGGATTCCTATCCAAATAATACAATGGATTTCCACCCCTGTAAGCATAAAGATTTTTACCATCTGAAAGGATAAAATTTAAACCCCTTGAACCTTGCCCCAAATATTTTAATTCGTAAGTTGCTCTCTTAATCCCTTCAATTGGGTCCTTATCTTCTTCAATACATTGAACGATCCACCTGAAATATAACTCAGAATCAATTGGTTCACTGGTCAAGCCAAGGCTATACGGTTTTTTCAATAAATTTATAAACTTCTCTCTTTCAATTGTTCCGTTATGAGCAAAGAGCCAGGAATCATAGGCAAAGGGGTGGGCATTTCTTTGACTTTTTTCTGAACCAGATGACATATATCTAACATGAGCTATAAATATCTTGCTAATTACTTCTTTTACCAGTTCGTTAAATCGGCTTGAGGCGAAGGCACTTTCGCCATATTTTTCTATTTTGGATTTTCCATCTTGCTCATACCATCCTATCCCCCAGCCGTCAGCATTCACTTTGCCCTGTCTTTTAAAACTGTTTCTCGCTTCCAGCATAGAAAACCTTATATTTACCGGCTTATTAGCTATCAGTCCGAAAAGTCTGCACATTTTATTTAACCTCAATTTCATAAATTTTCGATGAATCTATGCCAAATATGTCTATTACTTTGATAAATAATTTGTATTTCCCCGGTTTTTCATATTTATGTTCTGCTTTTAAAGATAATTTTCTATCTTTCTTGGTCCTATATGAGGTCCATCCGTTATTAAAAGTATCGTTTCTATAATCAAAATCAATCGCCCAATAGTCAATCCAGTCTGTCCACTTTTTTATCTTGTCTTTTACATCCTCAGGGATCAGATCAGTATGAGGAATTACAAAGTCTTTGAGTTCAACCAGAACCTTTCTACTATCTTGCTTTATCTCAGCCTTAAAATGAGCCAGTTCAAAGAACTGAATATCTCCTCTTTTAACAGCTTCCTGGTCCAGTACATCCATTGGTATGAATCTAAGCTTGAGCTTTATGCCTTCCTTGGAAGCAATCTCCTGTATAGCATCATTTAGCCCCATTTCCCATTCCCAGCCAAGTACATGTAACTCTTTCTGCCCGAGAGATTTGCAGTCGTTTATGGCCTCAATGCAGTCATTAATGGTTACAGGCATATCGACTGCGCCCACATAAATTAAAGCGCTGCCTTTCCTGCCGTGAACATGAGACAATCCAGAAATAGGTTCCGCACCATAGAGCTTAAGAATAAAAGCTAAATATTCATACAGCGCCTGCTTTTCATCTTTATTTGAAAAGGTCTTTACCTGCCAGAGTTGTCTTTCGTATTTACCAAGGTTCAAGATTTCAAAGGGTCTTGCTTTCTTGCCGTATCTTCTGCCTTCATTCTCTAAATCTTTTGAATTTTCAATTTCAAGAAGCCGTTTTCTGGTTATATGTATCGCATACCTCGATAGGTCACAGCCAATCCACCGCCGGCCGAGTTTCTCTGCAACAGCCAGGGTTGTACCGGAACCACAAAAGAAGTCAGCAACAAGATCACCAGGGTTAGAGGAGGCAAGGATGATGCGTCTTAATAGGGCTTCGGGCTTTTGGGTGTCGAAGCCAACTCGCTCGTTTATCATTGCAACTCCCGTGGGGATATAAATCCAGTCCTCTGGGAACTTGCCTTTTTCAGGCAATGTTATGACTACTTCTTCTTTTCCATGATGGAAAATCTTTTTTCTCCCCTCCATCCTTTTTGATGATTCGCTAAATTCTTGTCGTATTCTATCGGGTTCAAATATATATTCTTCAGATTTTGTGTACCATAAAATACAATCATGTCTTCTTGCTAATACTTTCATGCCCGGGGATGTAGCTCCACTGTATACCCACACCACCTCATTTCTAAAGTTCTCATACCCAAAAATCTCATCCATCATCACCTTAACATAATGCCCAACATGCCAGTCAAGGTGCACATAAATAGATCCGTTTTCAGCAAGTAGCTCTTTCATTAAAACCAGCCGCTCATACATCATCTGAAGATAAGAATCTAAGCCTCTTCCCCACGTATCCCGGTAGGCTTTTTCTTCAATCACCGAATGTTCTTTGATTATTTCCTCATCTTTATCGCCAATCTGAATTTTAAACTTAAAATCTGCCCCCGTAGCAAATGGAGGATCTATATAAATTAGATTAATTTTTCCAGCAAACTTCTCCAGGAGGGAAGACATAATCAGTTTGTTATCGCCCCATATGAGTTTGTTTCTCCAGCCCTCTTCAAATGTATCTCCTTCATCTCCTTTCCAAATCTCAAATAAAGCCGGCTGTGGATTCTCTTTGCCTGTCCTCGGTTTATTTATCACCTCCACAATTTGAAAAGGATATGGGCCAGGTTTTTCAACCGGAACAAGCTTCCCATCCTCATCATACTTACCTAACCAGACAAGTTCTGTTTTTTTGATATCTATTTTAGCCATTCTAAGACCTCCTCTAATAAGTTCATCATATTTCTTTAACTTTATATTTTATTATTCCGTTTTCTGAGCAATAAAACCTAAAATCGCATTCCTTGCAGATTTTTTCTACATCCGGTGGTTGCCTGACCTCAAAATCTTCTCGCCTTATTCTCTGAACGAGCTGGTCAAAATATCTTTTTGTCATATCTATATCTTCTTTTTTATACTTGAATTCCATTATGGCATCCTTCCTTCTTTCCTCTGATGTCCAATAAATATATAAATTTCTAACTGGTTTTTTATATCTTTGCTCTATTAAGAAAGCATAATAACAAAGCTGATTATAATACTTCTTGATTATCGAGTTCCCTGGCTCAGGTTTTTTCTGCGTTTTGAAATCAAGTATATCAATATTGTCATCATCGCCAACCAGAAGATCTACCCTCCCCGTGATTATGTAATCTTCTGTATCTATTGATACCTCAACTTCTGCTTCTTTTATTTTTTCCAGTATATCCCTGTTTTGCAAGAAATAATTTATTACTTGATTTTTAGCGTTCTCCAGTAAGGTTGGCGATATAGGTCTTAGACCGGCAAGTAACAGTGCCTTATAATTAGCTTCTAGCCATTGTTCAATATCAGAAGTATTTATAATAGCCTTTTCTAAAAAGGCCCGATGTATATCTTCTATCGTGCTATGCACAAGAGAGCCAAAGAAAATTTGGCCTGAACGAGAAGGATGAAATTGACACTCCTGATAAAAAAGATATTGTTGTGGACAGGTCTCATAAAAACTAACTTTTGAAAAAGAAAAAGTTTTCCTGGGCACAAATTGTGCCCGTGATTCAAATTTTTGAGCTTTAAGTAATTCTTTTTCTATGAAGGGGTACTGGTCAAGACCCTCCCAGATGGGATAAAACCATGGTTTTGGTTTATCTGGTGTAGTTAAGACAAGTAATCTCTTGGCTCTAGTGAAGGCAACATAATAGTGCCGTATTCTATCGAACTCTGTCATTTGCTTCTCAGATTCAAAAGTTCCTCTCTTCGAAAATGGCAGGAGGTCTCTATCAACTTCCTTTTGAACGGCAAAATTTTTATGTAAAGAGCCGACGATTACTACCGGGAATTCCAGGCCTTTAGCCTGATGAATGGTCATGATTTGAACAAATCCTTTGGGTATCGGATTATCGGGATCTTCGTATTCATCTAAACCTGCTAAGAATAAATATTTGAGGTAACTTAAAAAGAATTTTTTCTTAATTATTTGTTTGTTTTTAGCATTTATGATTTTAATTCCAAAATAGGCCTGAAAAATAGATATTAAACGAGATAAAATAGCCAGATTGTATCTTATGTTCTTATCCTTCAGATATGAAGAAAAAGGTTCATAAGCAAGTAGCTGATAGTAATAATCCATCAAGGTAAGATCGAGCGAGCCTTCTTTTAGCTCTGCGAGTTGATTTGCTTTTCTTCTTAAATAATCTTTCAGGGCAACTGATTTATCTGTAGCTTCTTTTAATAATTTTAAGGCTTCTTCTAAATAATTTCTGTGTTCATAATTTTCTGGCATTTCATCATAAAATCCAAGAATAATTCCAAAACAAGCAACAAATAGTTTGATAGCGGGTTGTTCGAAAAACATCCTGGCTCTCGGCGCAAAATATGGAATATTAGAAGCTTTAAAAGCCTGAATATAATGACCGCTGTGCTCTGGTCTTACACTCTTTAATAAGATTGCTACGTCGCTCCATTCTCGGATTATGTTGTTTTTCTTTAAATAAATTAATAGTTCAGAGAGCCTCTGGGCTTCATCTTTTTCATTAGCACCCCATATTGAAAACACGGCTGGATACTCTGGGAATTCTTCCGACGGATTTGGCTTTATTTCCTTAGGAAATCTGAATCTATGCCAATTGATTGAAGTAATAAACCTGTTATATTTCTCAATTATCTTTTTATGTGACCTATAGTTTATTGTTAATTTTACTTCCTTACAATTATCGAATTTCTGAGCAAACTCCAGAATATTTCTAACTGTAGCTCCCCTAAATCTGTAGAGAGCCTGGTCTTCGTCTCCTACCACGCATATATTGTTTTCCGGTCTGGCGAGGCATAGAAATATTTGTTCTTGTATATAATTTGTGTCCTGATATTCATCTACCATAATATACTTGATATTTTTATTTATTTCTTCATATACCTTTTTATCATTTAGTAATGATAGGAAAATCTTTTGTAAATTAGCGAAGTCGATTCTATTCTGACCGAATTGTATTTTCATGTATTTATCGTAGCTTTCGGACAAATAGAACAAAAATTCATTATCTGAAGCCTTAAGAATTTTCTGATCAATTAACTCTTCCGTTATTTTATTGAAGTACCTTACAATCTCTTCTATAGCATGCCATTTATTTTGCCATTTTCCTAAGTACAAGCCATTTATCTTGGGTACTATTTCGTCCAAATTCTCGTAAATAAAAAATATTTGTGTCATCTCGTCCAGCACAACATACCCTTTTTTCAAGGGAGTACTCGGCAGGTATTTCATTATGTATTTGTTACAAAGACTATGAACCGTTCCTATCTTAATCCTATTAATATGACCAGAATAATTTAGTTTCTTTGCCAGCTGGTTTACTCGATCTCTAAGTTCAAATGCGGCCTTTTCGGTAAAGGTAGTCAAAATAATTTCATCAGGTTCCGCTTTTCCAGTAAGCAAAAGATAAACTGTTCTGGCCGCAAGAGTGAGCGTTTTACCGGTGCCCGGGCCGGCTATGATTAATAAAGGTCCTTCTGTTGAAGTAATGGCTTCAATTTGGTCTTCATTTAATGATGGAATTACTTGTTTGAGTTTTACTATGACTTCCATTATGGCATTAATAAGTTTTATTATTTAATTTTTCAGTCATATCTAAGGCCTTAACTTTTTTTACATCTGCCCTATAACTCACTTTATTATTTTTACTTAGTTTCCCGGTTTTTTCAAAGAATTTTTTCTTCCATGTAATGACATAGTATCCAAAAAGAGAATATATGAAAGTAATGCGACGGAAATCCAAACCTTTGAAGGCCGCAAGAAGACCGTAAGGAGGAGGTCTTCCAGTCAGGAGGTTGAATGGAAAATATTAGGTAGTTTTGATAGACAAATTACTATAATACTTGACATGATTGCACCTGACTTGGCAAAAATAAGAATGTTCAGCCTGTAATTTTAGGAGGGGTAAGTTCGCAAAGTTTAGGGGGAACATAACATGGATAGCGAAAAATATAAAAAGTCATTTTATGAATTGATAAAAAGCAGGTTTAATCGGGAGGTGGATTTTGGAAGTATAGAAATAAGCATAGAAAAAGATCCAGAGCATGTAAGAAATGGAGATGCCCTAACTTATGCTGATTTGGAACTGATTGGCGATGAAAAATTCTGGCCTTTTAAACAATATTGGATGTGGCCAGCTAAAGAACAAATTCAAGATAAACTAAAAGAGACAAAAGAAAAATTTATTGACCCGGTAAGAAATGAGGAAAGAGAAAGGGAATTGATCCGATGTTTATCGGCTATTTTCAGAAACCTTTCATTAGTTTCCATCGTCATGAGATTTGTCTGGCCAGAATATTATGCTATATATTCGCGACCTAACCTAAAGGTTCTTCGCGTTGAGCGTGGAGCAAATGATGAAGAAGAATATATGAACTATATCCGGGTGCTGCGGCTCTTAAAGAGGTCTTTCGGGGTAGAAAGGGTAGCAGATATAGATATTATCGTCTGGGCGATTGCGAAGCGATAAGAAGCACATGCTGAATTCTTTAGGATTTTGGCAGAACAATTACCAGAAAATCTGACGCCGGGGGAACTGATTTTGAGTCTTCACGACAATCCGTTAAAGGTTGCCCAGGTGTATCTGAGGAAAGGAGATTACAAAACCTCAAGTTTCTGGGCTTCGCAAGCTTTTGAGATTTATTTAAAGGATGAGTACAGGAGATTGACAGGCTATCCGATAAGGAGGGATCCTAAAAAGGGAGAGCTAGAAGACATAATCGATCAGCTAAGCAAAACTCCCGAGTATGATGGCTGGCGAGATTATCTGCCTAGTTTAAGATGGCGCAGGAATAAAGCTATACATCCGGATGATGAATTTACTAAAGTTGATGGAGAAGCGCTTATAGATGGGGCAGGGAAATTAAAACAAAAAGTTGAGGCTGCAAAGAATAGAAAAGTCTTTAGGTCAAAGTAAATTAGAAGGAGGATTGTTTTGGTTTCTTGCGTGAAGGACAAGCAAAAGCTGCCCGGATGTGCTTAATATCTTTATGGATTTGCCTTTGTTAAGCACACGTCTGCCTATTTAACACCAATGGTTGGCTCTACCCCTGCGTTTTATAGAGGATGTTCTTAGACTAAATACTTTTTGTTAACCGGGAAGGTATAAAAATTTCACCCCTAAAGGCGATTGACACCGACAAATATTTTTCTTAACCTAAAACTGGTTGAAAAATGTCAGTCAGCAAGGGTTTAAAAATCTAAGGAGGCAAAACGATGAAAAGGTGTGTCTTCATTTTTTTATCTCTGGCCATAATTAGCTTGGGTTTTGCCCAGACCATCTCAGGCACCGGGGCTCAGAAAAAATATGAATATCTGGGAAAATTATCTTCTAATAGCTATGACCTGGATTCCGTTTCCAACCCATATGGAAGATATGGCAGTCCGTATGGAAATACCATAAATAATCCGTATTCACCTTATGGATCGCCTTATTCAGCTACAAGTGTGCATAACCCATATGCCACTGGAAGCAGCTCACCGATTCTGATTGGAGCGGATGGGAAATATCTCGGCAGGCTGAATGCCAACAAATACGATCCAGAATCAGTTTCCAATCCCTACGGATGCTATGGGAGCCCTTATTCGCCCGACAGCATTAGCAATCCCTACGGCAAGTACGGCAGTCCTTATTCCCCTTACAGTGTCAACAATCCCTATACCACAAATGCCCCAAAAATCTATGCGCCGACAGGCCTGTCCACTTTGACCTTGCCAGGAACGAAAACTAACCCTCTAAAATGGCCAGATAAATAGTGTTTTCTAAGTATTATTCCGAATATTAAAATTGGGGGTGTGTGATGAATATTAAAATTAAGAAAATATTTTTTAGAGCCGGTTTAATTTTTTTGCTTATCATATTACTTGGTCTTGGGCTCAGAGCTTTTTTTAATTATAAAAATGAGAAAAAACTCGAGAAATACCTTGCAGAATTAAAAGCCAAAGGGATCTTAGTTGAATTTTCAGAGCTTTTTCCTGAATGCCCTGAACAAGAAAATGCTGCTCTGATCTGGAAGTCAGTTGAATCCATTTTAATGATAGAGCCTAAGGAAAAAGGTCTGATTGACAGGATTGACGGCAGTTTGAGCTGGAAGGAATTCAGCCCGGAAGAAAAGCATCTTATTAAAACGGTGATTGATAGAAACAGAAAGCCTTTGGAATTAATGCTTCAAGCCTCAGAAAAATCCCGTTTCCAATATGATGACTGGCACAAACCATTTTATTCGAGAGGATTGCCAAAGATCTCTCTTTTTAATCGAGCTATAAAGCTCTTAATAGCCGATTCAATAATTAAGGCAGAGAACGGGCAGTTTATTGATGCTGTTGACCAAATACAAAAAGGATTTAAGCTCATGAGATTATTCGCTGATTATCCTGAAATAATATGTTTTTTAGATGCCCAGAGCAATGCAAAGATATTAATCCAGGGTCTAAATCTTGTTCTTTCTGGTAGGACCTTGTGGGAAGACAAAGCTCGAGAGATTATCAGTTCATTAGATTCAGAATGGTGGAGGAACCGTTTTATTAAGGCTATTAAGGCCGAATGCAAAAATGATTTGGAGTATTATGATATTGCGTTTCAACATGAGATTTTGGTTTATGTCAATATTGAGTGGCTGGATAGGGATATGGTCTGGCTTTTCAAGCCGCTGCTTAAATCAGAAATGTTCTGGCTGTTGAGGCATTACGAGGATTTAATTCAAAGAGTTGAAAAACCATTTTATCAAATACCAGACAATTATTCCTTTTTTGAGCCGGATAATGTTCAGCAACCTAAGATCCCTTTCTATTATGGGCCGGCCAAAAATCTTTTTATCAGTTATGCTGGGTCAATCAAAAGGCAGGCTGCACTGGAAGCTTTACAAAACGCCGCTATAGCAGGTCTAGGATGCAAACTTTATAAACAAAAATACGGAAGATATCCAGAAACTCTCTTTGTCCTTGTGCCGGAAATATTAAAAGAAGAACCGTTAGACCCCATCACCGGCCAGCCCCTAATCTATAAAGCAAATGATAAGGGCTTTATTGTTTATAGCGTAGGCTTTAACAAGAAAGATGATGAAGGGCGAATGTCCCGGCTGGAAAAAAGCATTCTGGAAAAGGATGATGACTGGTCCTGGAAGGATAACTGGTAATCAGAAAAGGTCAGAACTTTCTTGATTGGGTTATTAATAGTTAATTTCAATGATCAGTATCATCATTATGTTTAATGGCTATCTCGCAAATAAGAGACCAGTTCAGATTTATTTATGGTCGAATTCATTTGCTGGATTATAATTTATAGCGACTTTTAAAATTCTCATAAAACTCGAGAGATTCTTTATCTATAGAAGAAGGTCTATTCTTGATGCTCTCTATTAAGATATTTTGGGTAATCTCCGAATTTAACTTGAGGGCCTGACGCGCTGCGTCATTCACAATTATTTCAATGTCGCTGCTTGCATAGCCTTCTGTTAATTCTGCCAGTTCTCTTATATTAATTTGATAAGAAACTGGTCTTTCACAAAGGAAAAGATTAAAAAGAGCCATACGCGCTTGAAAATCTGGTGGTGGTACATATATTAACTTATCAAACCTTCCTGTCCTTAAGGCGGCAGGATCAATTCTGTCTGGCCTGTTTGTGGTGGCAATTACCACGATATTATTTTTGCCGCACTCGTTTAATTGTGTAAGAAATTCGTTTACTTCAGAAGAATAGTGATGCGAAAGATCATTTTGTCTTGATGGAATCATAGCATCGATTTCATCAAAAAATAAAATAGACGGTGCTTGTTCTTTAGCCTTTTTGAAAAGTTCAGCAATTTTTTGCTGTGTTCCATGGACATAAATGCTAGCCAGATCCGAAGGCTTAACCTCAACAAAGGTGTAATTAATTTCTTCAGATAATTTTTTGGCTATAAAGGTTTTTCCGCAACCGGGTGGGCCATAAAGCAGAATGCCATTAGGGAGCTGAATCTTATATTTTTCATACAGCTCTTTTTGCTGCAGAGGAAGAATAATCTCCGAGTATAGAACCTCTTTTAACTCCTCCATGCCAGCGACGCCAGGAAATCCTTTTTTGTCTATTAAACTTTTTGCTTCGAATGATTTCGAAAAATCAATATTTTCTGATTTGGGTTTGTTTAATCTATTTTCATATTCAATGAGCGCATTAAGAAATTCTGATCCATTTTTATAGCGTTTGTCTGGATCATTAGATATAGCTTTTAATATAATGTCATCTAGCTGCTCATCAATGTCTTCATTTAGGTATGAGGGCTTTACAGGCTGATTTTTACGCGCCTTTAATATGGCACTTTTTATTTCTTCTATGTCTTCTTCGTCTGATAAGGTCATTATCCATGGGAACATTCCTGTAAACATTTGGTAAAGTATAATTCCAGCTGAAAAAACATCACCAGCTGGAGAGTTGAATCCCCAAAAAGCCTCTGGAGGTAAATAATAAATAGTTCCTCCTGCTTGTGTTCTTTGGGTAACTGGGTTAAGTGTCCTGGCCACTCCAAAATCAGATAGTTTAGCTTCGGGCATAGTTTTTTCATATGAAATAATTACATTTGAAGGTTTAACGTCTCCATGGACAATTGGAGGCGACTGATTATGTACTACAGAAAGAGCGGCACATATATCTCTCTGTATAGAAAGGGCCAGATCCGGTGCCAGCCGTATTTTCCTTTTTATTAGTTTTAAAAGAGTTTCTCCGGGTACGAGTTCCATGGCGATGTAAAAATAGTCTTTGCCACTATGATGGAAAGTATTAGCTTCAAATATTCTAATAATGTTTGGATGAAGAAGTCTTGATAGGATTACGGCTTCATTGGCGAGTTCATTAATATTGAGATCATCAAAGTTATCTATTTTTATTATTTTCAAGGCTTGTCTTCCGAGGAATTTATGCTTAACTCTATAAACTTCTCCAAAGGCGCCGACTCCGATCAAGCATTCAATGGTATAGGTATCCTTTATAATATCACCACTTTTTAGTAAGCCGGATGTTTTTTTATTCATGTGAATTTAGCTTTTATAAACGGGAATATCATCTCTGATTTTGGAGGTTTTTTCTATGTCTTCAAGGTCCATCAATTGCCATAACTCAAGGACGATAGATTTGATCTCATCAGTGTATCGCCCATAAGATAATATACTTGTTGCTCTTTGAATAAGATTTCTGGCTTGAATTTTGTTTTTCCAGCGAATAGAGTCGAATTGTTCATTTATGTTATGCAAAATAGATATCCAAAATCCGGGTTGCCTTGTTGCAATCTGGTAATAAAGTTTGTTCAGAGATTCACTAATTTCTCTGTAGGCCTTTATATTCTTTGCCTGAATGGCTCTATCTGCCTGTTCTTTTAAGCTATTAAACATTGCTTCCTCATCTTTATCTCCAAATCTTTCAACAACTGTTTTTGTACTATTTAAAAGTTCATAAAGATTGGCCTCTTCAATTGGAACTGCTAAAGATTTCTCCATAGTATCTATCTTTGTGGCTAATTCATTGAGAAGTTTTTGATGTTGTCTCCTCTTATCATCATCGTCAAATTCATCTTTATTTTCTTTCAGTGAAAGCAAGGTTTCTTCAGTTTCTTTGAGCTGGCTTAAGTTAACCCCTTCGACGTCTGAAGAATCTTCTCTGAGTTTTTCAATCCTATCAAGTTCATTTTCTATTTGTCTTTCTAATTCATCTCTTGTGGGTGCAGAGTACTTAAAATTAGGGTCTATTACTTTTTCTATAGATTCATCTATGTAAGGGATATAAGCAGAAGCTCTAAGAAGTCTTGATTCATCAATTTTCAACGTTACTTCTATTTCGCTCCCCTCAGGCAAAAAAGATGAAATGTTGCTTCCTGAGATGATGATTTCGTTGATATAAACATTTCTAATCGGCTTGGTTCCGCCGACACCTTCCCATACGATTATTTTTAAAACATCAGATTCTATGCCCGGTCTCAGGGCTTTAGGAGTTGTGAAAATCTTTTTTTCTATGGCAGGAAGAGGCGTCCCCTTCTTTAATATTGGGACCATTATCTCTTCTTCTTTATTACCTTCAACTGTGGCTGATATGCCTATGTCGTGTGGAAGAGGAGCGGCAGCTATTTTCATTCCCTGTAATATACTAAATGTATCTGGTTCACAAGGTATTTTGTTCCCATGTTCATCAAAAAGCTCAAGGTAAAAAACGTTTGTTTTGTTTTCTAATAATTTAATTCTTTGTGTGGCAACCCCATTTTTGATTTCCACCATGCCCGATTGCCAGGCCAAATCTTGTCTTTTTAACTGGAAGGAAAGTTTTGATTTAGTATACTTTGCAAGATATTGTTCTTCTATTTTGAGGCCAAATAGCACTTCCAATTCTGCTGTCGTCTCTGGATAAGCAAGCTCAACCTGGATTTTTGTTATATCTCTTTTCTTAATGTTCTTGGGGAGAACTTTGGTTGAAGCATAAATAGCTGCCCCATAAGCAACGACGGTCATTGGGTCAAGTGATGTATCTATATTTTCATTTAATTCAGATTTAATTTTCTTTCTAATAAAAGGTATATAAGTTGGGCCTCCTACCAGGAGGATCGTATTAAGGTCCTTTGCAATCATATTGTTTTTTTCTATAAGTTTTTTACATATATTGATTGACCTATCAATAAGAGGGGAGGCCAGATCTTCAAGTTCTTTTCGGGTGATACGAATAGATAATTCTATTGGGGCTCCATTATCATCTTCGAATGGAATGTTATATATATCTATCGGATATTCTACATTATCAGATAAACCAATCTTGCATTCCTCGGCACATAATTTCAGGCTTCTATAAAATGATTCTTTTAATTCTGAAGAGTTCAAAATGTCGTTTATTTTAAACTTTTTTAAAATAGCAGGTAGAATAATCTTTTCAACAATTAACCAATCTATGTTTTTCCCGCCGAGGTAGTTATCTCCGGCATGGTCAACAATTCTCATAATACCTTCTTCAGATTCAACAAGGGCGGCATCAAATGTACCACCCCCTAAATCAAAAACAAGCCATCTTCCGTCTAGCCCGCGAGATTTTTCCAAATAAGCCATTGAGGCAGCAATTGGTTCTTGAAGGAGTTCAAAGTATTTAAAACCGGCTAACTCAGCAGCCCGCCTGGTAGCTTCTATTTGAGGCTGCTCAAAAGCAGCAGGAACTGTAATTACGGCAGCTGTTACTTCTTCGTCTTTGATTGGTTTTTTCAATGCTTTTAAAACCTCGGAGGAAAGCTCTTCTGGGGTAAAATGTTTTCCCATATTAGGAGAATAAAATTTATCATTAGAACCCATTGCTCTCTTAAATTCAATGAAGGTGTTCTTGTTGTCCTTGGAGTAATATTGATTAAGAGCCTGGTCACCAACAAATATATGTTTGCTTTTTGTGAAATAGACGGCGGAGGGAAGTATAGTCTTCTTGAACGGTTCATGCTGAAAAACAGTAACCTGGCCGTTATCCATCCGGGCAATGGCAGAGTTGGTTGTGCCCAAATCAATTCCATAATCAATTCTTTCCCTGCTCATAAAACACTCCTTTTATTGTTATAATTTTGATTCATTGCTCAGCTGAAAAAAGTTCAGCTTCTCCTGGGTGTATTAATAACCCATTGAAAAAGATTTGAGGTGTTATCATCCTGGCGATTATACGAGCCCCTGGTTTAATGTCATCTTTTTCTATGACATTTAAAACTTTGATAACCATACCTTCTTCATAATTAGAACCAGTAAGATCCTTAATTTCATAACCTTTAATTTTTAATTCGTTTTCAATTCGCTCAATAGCATTCTTAAGGGCTGATATCCCTTTAGTGTTTTCATCCATTGAATTAATTCTGGACTTCATCCGGAATATTTCGCAAGCGATTTTAATCGGGATAGAATGGTCTATTGTTTCCGCAGACGCGGGCTTTTTTTCTTCCGGTAATAGATTTTCCATTAATTCTAACAATTTCTTATTGGTTTTTATAACTTCCTCTTCTATATTCGGTCTCCTGAGGTGTTGTTTTAGTTTCGAAGAAAGGTAAATCAAAATTAATATTAGAATGATTAAACTTGCGAAGTATCCGATAATGTTGAATATTGAAAGTTTTTTGACGTTGTTGATATTTTTATTTGTATCGTTATTCAATTGATTCAATCTATTAGAGTTGACTTGAATGCTACCTTTAAGATTTTCTATATCTTTTTTTAATTGGTTATAATCATCAGAAAAAGAAGATAATTTTTGGTTGATATCGTTCATATTAGATTTGATTATGTTATTCGTTTCTTCAATTTTAAGTGAGATGCCATGTAGGTTTTTATTGTACTCAGACGAGAAAGCATCTAATTTGATAGAAATAATGGTTAGTGATGCTTTTAATTGGTCAAGCTCGGCTTTGAGTTGATTTATTTCTGCATCTTTGTTTAAAGAGGGCTCCTGAACTTGGCCAAAAGAAAATGAAATCAATAATGATAAAAAAATTGATATCAAAGTAAATAACTTTTTCATGTTACTCTTTCCTCATAAGTTGGTTATATTCATTTATGTTCTTATTCGTTCGATCTAATAGCTTTTTATATTCTGCGTAAATTGATTTATATTGAGCTAGGGTATTATTATATTTATTTACAAGCGCATTATATTCGTTGATATTCGATTTATAATTATTGTTAATATCATAAAAACCGAGTTTTATATACGTTTCTGCATTTTCTATTTCTTGTTTTAATGATTTCAATTGTGAATCATATGATTCTAATGTTAAACCAAGTATTGATAATTGAGTCTCCAAAGTTTTTAATTTTGCTCTTGATGTTTCTATTGTTGATTTTAATGTCTCCAATTGTTGCTTATTAGAATTATCCATAATGGAATTGTAAGATGAATTAGAAGCGGATGAATTAGATGCGAAGGAATAATTATAATTAGAAGCTTTGGTATAAGAGCTATATCCATATGATTTATTTTCACACACCTGGCCGATTATTGCTGAAATAAAAATTAAAATTATTATATAGATTATCGTATAAATGTTATTATTTAAAGAGGCTTTTTTGTTTTTTTGATTTTGATATAAGACCTGAGAATTTTTATTATAATAGTCATATAAGTCTTGACTTTTTATAAGAGGCTTGGCTAAATCAAAAAGCTTAATAGTTAATGTATAGTCATGATATTTGTTAGCTATATATATAGCATTTTTTAATATAGTTGCTGCAATATCATCGGATAGGTAATTTTCTAGGTCATGAAGATTAGCTTCTTTTGCCTCATTTAAACATTGCTGGGCCTTATTAAAAAATACAATTGTACGATTATAAATAACATTTTTGCTATATAGATTCCGGGTTTCCGTATAATTTAGTTTTAAATTTGAATATGAATCGAAAATAATATTCCCAGTAAAAGTTTTATAATTTTCTTCGTATCTTCTTTTTGTAGGGCTTGTCTTAGAAAGAGGTCCCGCCAAGCTAATAAGTTTTAGACTATCATCCCAATCATTTGTTTGATTTCCAAAGTAAACAGCCCTGTTTATAAGTATGTTTGAAATCTTATCCCCGTATTTTTGGATTAAGCTTAGATCATTTAATTTGCAAAGATGATCATAAAATGGTTTTATTTTGTCGAAAAAATCATAGGTTTCTTGAAATATAACGCCGAAATCGTTTGATTTATCAATAATCTCGAATGCCTCACATAGATTATCAAGTTTTTTTGTTATTGGTTCAATACAAGAAAGTTTTAATTCATGTAGTTTATCTAAAAAAAGCTTTTCTGAATAAAAAGTAGTAAGCCTATTGTATAGATTTGAAATTAAAGCGGCTTGATTTATTTTAATAAGAAAGTCAGAGATGTGATTTAGAAGACATTTAAGATTATTTACTACAATATTTTCAATATCTCTTAAGGATAGATTAATGTCTTCAAGACCTAGAACATTTAAAATGCTTTCAATATTTGTGTTGTTAAGATAAAGCCCCCAATTTTTTATAGAATCTTCTATATTTACAATTGAAGATTCTTCCAATGAAGCTTCTTCCAAAGAAGCTAGCGAAAGGAAGTATTTTAATATAGCTATATTTTTTAGGTAATGGTACCTGGGGCGGGGAGCCGTTTTCCAGATCAGTTCTGCTTCTAGAAAATTCTTTTTTGAAATCAGGTCTAATGCGGCTTTGTCATTCTTATCTATTACCCAGAACCAAAAGAGCCCATTTTCTAACCTTGATCTGGGGTCGCTAAGTTTTTGAACTGCTTTATTAATCAGATCATAATTAATTTTTATTTCGCCGAGCCAGGCAAGCGGATCATTTGGAACGTGGGTTTGGCCGAGCCTAACTAAGGTTTGAAGCTCTTCTGCCCTGGAAACTATTTCCTTTTTTGTGGCTGTTACATTCAGGCCTAAGATTCTATATGGGTTTTCGGCAAAAGAGATCAATTTCGTTCCCATCCCTTTGTTTTATTATATTTTTTTATAACTTTACCTATCATAATTTATGAGATTAATTTTAATAAAAAGGCAATATTTTTTAAACATTTTTTATAAAATAATATTTAAATAAAAATATCATCACCCCTGCCGATGAATTTAAGGGTGAATTTTCATTACTTTTTTTACGGCTAGATAAGGAAGATAAGGCGGGGGAGGAAGTGGATTTGTTATGATTTGTTTCAAAGGATATTGCTGAACTTATGACAACTTCTTGGTTATGGTTGTCAGAGAGGCCTAGTAACGGGTTCG